>Ga0209958_1000296_pt1 | contig 120466 bp, 119 predicted proteins | sample ThiBio_inoc_plan_FD_183942 | JGI IMG/M metagenome (GOLD analysis project Ga0209958, IMG submission 183942) | Wastewater bioreactor microbial communities from Cape Town, South Africa - Thiocy_inoc_plan (SPAdes) | ecosystem: Engineered > Bioremediation > Thiocyanate > Unclassified | place: South... | reverse complement strand
GCTCAGCAGGGTCGGGATACATAGGGACCTCGTCTCGTAGTCCCTGACGAGCTACCGCCCACACTACGCTCCGCACCCTCGCGGCACGGCACAAGCGCCAAATCAATGGGGCCTAGCCGTCGCATACGGAGGAGGCTCTCTCGGGTCATTTGGAAACCCCGGTGCGGACATTCGCCTATACCGGCGCTTGCCGTGCCATCACAAACCTGATCCCGGAGTCGCGTGTCATGGCCCTAAGTGGGCTCGTTGCGGAAGGTCTGGGGCGGGCCGCCGACGCTGATGAAGGGATCATCCGGATCTGGTCGCTTGGTACGGAGGGTCAAGTCAGGAGCTTCTCTTATCCAGCGGAGGATGTGCGTCGCTTCGATGTTGACGGCTGGCAGGTCTCACTCGATGCCGGACTCCGCTCACGCATCACGGCAATGCGCCATGAATGCCTGCCGAACGAGACGGGAGGTATCCTGCTCGGAGTCGTCGACATTCCTGCTCGGAAAATACACCTTGCCGATGCTGCCAAAGCGCCTGCTGACAGCATCGGATCGCCAACCGGCTTCGTTCGCGGCACCGATGGCGTCCAACAGTTGATCGACCGATCTATGGCGGAGACACAGGGACAGCTGCGCTACGTCGGTGAGTGGCATTCACATCCGCCACTGGTCGGGGTTATGCCGAGCGTTACCGACCTGTCCCAGATCAATTGGCTCGCCACAATATTTGACATGGATACCTTGCCCGGCCTGATGTTGATTGCTGGGGAGGCCGAACTCGCTGTCGTGTTTATGCGCCATAGCGAAGCTTCTTCTCCACTAGCCGAAAGGTCGGTTCGATGAGTAAGCCCGTCATCGGCCTCTCGCTCTCAGGCGGTGGATCCCGTGCCATCGCCTTCCACCTAGGCTGTTTGCGCGCCTTGCATGATCTCGGAATTCTTGACGAAGTTCGGGTCATATCCACCGTATCAGGGGGAAGCGTCATTGGCGCACTTTATGCGGCTAATGACGAACCGTTCCCGGTCTTCGAGACGAAGGTGCGTTCGTTGCTTTCCTCCGGCTTGGTGCGTCCGGCCTTGCGCAAGGTGTTCACGACCACCGAAGGCCTGCGTGCGATCTACTGTGCTACCCTTCTTGGGGTGATCAACCTCGCAATCTTGGCGATCGCGACCGGACCGCGCCTCCTTTCGCTGATACTGCCACCGACCGCACGTACACGCTGGAGCTTCGACAAGTTACGCGCACCGCTGCCGCGTTTCGCGAGCAGGACGACGATCCTACGTAGGGTTTTGGACGAAGATGTCTTTCACGGACTTAAGTTGCGGGAATTGCCCGCGACGCGCCCACTTCTGATTATCAACGCTGCAGATTTGCGCACAGGTTCGGCGTTCTATTTTTCGCGAGAGAAGTCCGGATCGTGGCGTCTTGGGGAACTTGCCGGTTCACAGACGACTCTTGCGCACGCAGTCATGGCCTCCGCGGCATATCCGCTATTTCTGCCGGCGCTTGATGAACGTCTCGCTTTCAACAAACCTGACGGATCGCGGCGAGAGGAGCACGTCACCCTGACCGACGGTGGGGCTTACGACAACTTGGGCCTGGCGCCGCTTTGGCCTGATCGGGACTCCTCGGTGAGCCTGAATGTTTCTGGCGTGGACACGTTCATCTGCTGCCGCGCGGGTTACGGTTTGCGATTTGATCCGCCCAGCCAATTTTTCATGGCGCGGCTTACAAGCACGTTCAATTGCATCTTTGATAGGGCTCAGAACGCGGCAGTGAAGCGTCTGTTCGATTTAAAGTCCTCTGGACAGATCAAGGGGTTTGCCATGCCCTTCCTTGGGCAGGATGACTCCCGCCTCGCCTTTCCGCCATCGGCTCTTGTATCACGAGAAGACGCACATGGATATCCTACCGACTTCTCTGCGATGCCAGACGAGTGGATCGAGAAACTCAGCAAGCGTGGCGAACAGTTGACATACGCTTTGATTGCCGAGCACATGCCCGATCTAGTGCGAGAATTGCAGCAGAGCTAATGCTGTTTCTAGAATGGTTTCGATAGTTGCCCCTTGTCGGTCATGACCATTTTTGCAAATCGCCTACCTGCCGGTCTTTATGAGCGGGTAAGGCGCTGTAGAACCGCGAGACCAATCTTTGTGTAGGTTTGAAGACAAACCTGGAGCCAAACCGGCTTCCAGTCGCTGAAGGCGTTAGGCCTATAAAATGGTGCGGACAGCGGGGCTCGAACCCGCACGCTCGATTGAGCAGGAGATTTTAAGTCTCCGGTGTCTACCATGCCACCATGTCCGCGTGGTGCCTCGGGCAGGATTCGAACCTGCGACCTAACCGTTATGAGCGGTCAGCTCTAACCGCTGAGCTACCGAGGCACGTGGGGATCACTAAATGAGCGAATTCGGTGTCTTGCTCAAGGGTCTTAGGGTCAGCTTGGCGCGATTTCTGGGCTTCCGCTGGACGGGTGCCGAAAGACATTTCGTGTCAGCGATATGAAAAAAGTAAAAGCAAGCTTTGGGTTTTGCCGGATCCGGAGCCAAGGGGTTGGGGGTCAGGCAGGGTTCTGGACGGACCCTGCCGTCCCCTCCAAGGGTGTTTTCCTGACGGTACCTCCGGGTCTGCACACTTACCAGACATCGGAGATCATCATGGCCAAATCCAGCAAGCCAAAGTTCGACGCCGCGGCGTCGATCACCAACGAACTCATTAAGATCATCGACCGGGGCGTGTTGCCCTGGCGCAAGCCCTGGACGGTCGGCGGCAGTTCTGTGCCGCTCCGCCAGAACGGCGAACCCTATCAGGGCGTCAACAACTTCTTGCTGACCATGCGCACCTTGATGGCCGGATTTTCCTCGCCCTACTGGATGACGTTGAGGCAGGCGAATGAGCTCGACGCTAAGATTATCAAGGGCTCGAAATCGTCGGTGGTCGTCTATTACGGAACGGCCGAGCGCGAACAGGCCGAAAGTGCCCACGGCGGGGAGGCGGAAACCGAAGACCCCAAAACAATCCCCTTCATGAAGTCCTACCGCGTCTTTAACGCCGATCAGATCGAGGGGTTGGACCCTCGCTTCCATCCCGCAGCGGCCGAACCGGAAGTTCACCCCGAACGCGCTCCGATCCCGCATATGCAGAGCTTCTTTGAGGCAATCGGTGCCAATGTCAGCTTTTCTGGTCGCGAAGCCTGCTACGTTCCGGCCCTCGACAAGATCTACCTGCCCCCGATCGAGCTCTTCGAGAACCCGCGGAATTTCTACGCCGTCTGGGGCCACGAGCTCGGCCACTGGACGAAACCCCGGCACCGGTTGAACCGCAGCTATGGCGATGCTCGGTTCGGGAACACGGCCTATGCCCGCGAAGAAATCGTGGCTTTATCTTGACAGTCTGCACCGCATGCCACCTTGCCGTAGGATGGGTGACAGGCGTTGACGGTAGGCAGTTTTCAGGCTGGCCGCCGCGCTTACCAAAGAGCTGGCGGCGGCCAGCCTGAGAACTGCCGGGCCGAAGCGTGCGCCGGGTGGGGGCATGGGGAGGGTTTTGCGCTGGTGTCGATTATTTCTGTTTGCGAGCGTCGCGAGGCCGGGGGTCTCGCCGCGCATGTGCCGTTGATCCTGCGCGGCGACGCGCTCTACGGCCCCGATCTGGATCGCTTCTTTCTCGACCTGCCGCTATCGGGGATTCGATCGCGGCATTCGCTTCGCGCCCAGGCCTATGATGTGACAGTCTGGCTTCGCTTTCTCGATGCTTGCGGCAAGACCGTATGGGCTGCGACCCGCGACGATGTCGAGGCTTATCATCGTGCGCGTCGGCGCGGCGATGCTGGTCAGCGGATCACGGCGGCAAGCTGGAACAGGGCCGTCGCCAGCCTTGATCGCCTCTATCGCTGGGGCGAGCGGCAAGGGCTGATCGCCGAGGCACCGTTCAACCGTCGTGCCGTGTGGCGACCGGCGCAGGGTGGACGTCGCGGAATGATCGCCGCGCGCAACGACGCCTATGAACGTGTTGCGAAGCGGTCGGATGTCCGGTTCGTCACGATGGACGACTACCGCATCTTCCGCGAGGTCGGTCTGCGCGGCCTCGCGCCTGACGGCAGCGAACGCCCCGGCGCACGTGATCGGAACGGATTGCGCAACGCGCTCTTCGCCGATCTGCTCGTCACGACAGGTTTGCGACTGGAAGAAGCCTCAGGTCTGCTCTCCGGTGATCTCGCGGTCATTGTTCCGGACGGCGATGAGAACCGGCAGCTCTGGTTGCGCCTGCCGCCGCCGCTCACCAAGGGCGATCGCGGACGAAGTGTTCTGGTCCCACGCCGGCTGCTTCGTCAGATCGCGGCCTATATCGATGTCGAGCGCGCGGCAGGCGCGGCCAAATTCGTCGCGCGCAATGGCGCGGCGCGCTTTGACCGGCCGATCCATATCACCGACGCCGGTCTCGACCGCATGCGCGATGTCTGCACGCCAGAGGAACGATGCCGTCTGATCCTGTGCAACGAGAACGGAACGCCGCGCGAGCCCGCGGCGCTATGGCTGACCGAGGTCGGACAGCCCGTTCGACCCAATTCCTGGGAGGTGATCTTCGCCCGCGCCTGCAAGCGCTGTAGAGACTATGGTTTCTCGTTGTCGATCAGCCCGCACCAGCTGCGCCACACCTTCGCGGTCCATATGCTCGCTTTGCTGATCCAGGAGCGTCTGCGCGAAGCCGCATTGCCGGCGGGGCCGATGGAGAGCTACCGGCTGATCCTGGGCGACCCGCTGCAGCAGGTGCAACGCCTGCTCGGCCACGCGAGCCTCGCCACCACCTATATCTATCTCGACCATATCGCGACCCGCGCCGATACGGTGGATTCGGCGGTCGAGAAGTTGCTGGCACTGCTGCCGGGACCGCAGGGCGCATGAGCGGGCGTCCCCGCAAGGGCAGGCCCGTTGCTTTCGCGCGCGTCACGCCGGAGCGAGCCAAGCCCGATCCGGTGCTCGGCCTCAGGTTCGTCATCGAGGCGCGGCATGGCGGGACCGTCCTGGTTGACATGACCAATCTCGATCCTCGTCCGCTCGCTATCGCCTTTGCCAGCGCGTTGCGCCGGTCGGCCGCGCTCGGCGGCCCGATCGGTGCGGCCAGCGTCATCAAACAGTATGTAAACTCCTATCGCCGTTTCTTCACCTGGCTTTCCGATGAGGCGGGGGAAGTGGACGGGCCCGAAGACATGCGCGCAGCCCATGTCGAGGGTTTCGCATCGGCACTCGAACGCGGGGGAATGGGCGCGATCTACCGGCATGTGACGGTCAGCAAGATCGTCAATACGCTGCGTGCGATAGAGGCGGATCGGCCCGACAGTATCACGCCCGACCTCCATGAGCGGTTGCGCTATACAATGGCGACCTCGGCGGAACGCTCGACCCCGCGTGATGCCTACAGCCCCTTCGTCGCCCGTGCGCTGCGCGACGCGGCCCGTACGGACGTGGAAGCGATATTCCGCCGGATCGGCACCGAGGATCGGACCGATGAGGGCGATCCGGTCATTGCCGGAGCGCGGGCCGATGTCGAAGCTCTCATCGCGCGCGATGGAGCCGTTCGGACCGAGAGCGTCGAGTTGCGCCGTCTCTATTTCATGCGCTTGCGGCGCGGTTTGCCGATCAGCACGCTGATCGACGACCTGCATCGTCGGCATCATCTGCACGTCACCGATCTGCCGCCATTGCTCGTGCTGCTTGCTCTCGATACCGGCCTCGAGCCGGAATGCCTGAAGGCGCTGACGGTCGATTGCCTGGCCAATCCCTCCGCCGGAACCGTCGAACTGCGATACCTGAAGCGACGCGCCGGCGCCGCCGGGCACAAGAGCATGCGCGTGCGCGACGGCGGCCTCGGCACGCCGGGTGGCCTTCTCCGCCGGCTGATCGAGATCACGACCGTCGCCCGTCAGCATCTGCCCACCGATTGTCTCTGGGTTTACCACAGCGTCGGCGGTCTCCATGCCGGCATCCGTCATCCGCGCGAACGCCTCGACGCCTGGGTGGCACGGCACCGGATTGTCGATGAGGACGGCAAGCCGCTCCATCTTCTGCTGTCCCGGCTTCGCAAAACCCACAAGGCGCTGTGGTACACCAAAACTGAGGGGTACATCGCCCGCTTCGCGGTCGGCCACACGCCCGAGGTCGCGGCGCGCCACTACGCCGATCTGCCATCGCTGCGGCCCCTGCACGAGGCCACCGTCGCCGATGCCTTCCGCGACGCTGTTGTCGCCGCGATGCCGACCATCCTCGCGCCAGCAGCCGAGAAGACGCTGCGCGAAGCGCCCGAACAGGCCGGGCCGCTGATGCCGCCGGATGCGGTCGGTTCCATTCTCGATGGGGAGCAGGATCTCTGGCTCGCCGCCTGCGCGGGGTTCCATAGCAGCCCCTTCGCCGAGGCCGGCTCGCCATGCCAACAGCCGTTCTGGGGATGCCTCCATTGCCCCAACGCCGTCATCACCGCCCGCAAGCTCCCCGCGATCATGGCCTTCCTGTCCTTCGTCGAAGACCAGCGGCAGGGGCTTCCCGGTCCCGACTGGATGGTCAAGTTCGGGCAGGTTCATGCCCGGATCGTCCATCAGATCTTGCCCGCGTTTTCCGATGCCGTTGTCGCCGAAGCGCGGTTACGCGCCGGGGAGGAGCGCCTCTATCTGCCTCCCGAGGCGCGCGCATGACCGCGCCCGCCCTTGCTCGCGCTCCCGCGTTCGACGATCGGCCCGTGCTGGCGTGCGCGCCGCTCAAGCCGGGCCATGCCCGCGAGGACCTGTCGCGCGTCGGCGATCCAAGCTGGGATCTGGGTCCGGCCGTCTTCCGCGAGAACGCCCGGCGCTGCCACGTCACCGTGCATTTCGACGTGCTGGAAGATGCCGATGTGCAGGCAATGATGCGCGCCTATCTCTATGCGCGTCTCAATGTCGACCTTCCCGGCCATCGTCCGAAGCTGCCGCCCAGCTGTGTGCGGCAGGCGTTCAACCGGGCGCGGCGCTTCTTCGCCTTCGTCCGCGAACGATTGGGCGCGCTGGACCTTGCCCGCATTGATCCTCCGCTGATCGACGCCTATGCGCGGCATCTCCGAGAGGACCCGGCAAGGCGGCCCGTCATTGTCGGGCAGCTTCTCGAGATCGTCATCGACTTCTATCTCTACCGTGAGCACCTTCCTGTGAAGATGCAATCCGGCTCGACCTGATCTAGCGAGGCGCGGAAGGCGAAGCAGTTGGCCTGGGGCTCGCGATATTCGGCGCAGGAAGAGAGAACGCCGAGTGCGGCGAGGAGGATGAGGGGTCGGATCATGAGAGCCTCCAGAAATCAGGTCTGTCGCGGTAGTCGGGGCCGGTGAGGGCCTCGCCCTTCTCCATGCCGCCGAGGATGGTGAGGAGGGGGCCGAGGGCGGAGAAGTCGGCGTCGACCACCACGGAGCCGCTGTCGTCGCGGATGAGGGCGAGACGGCTGTCGCTGCCGGTGTTCAGGAGCACGTCGAGCTCTTTCTCGAAGAGGTTCAGCATCGCGTAGTCCGAGGCATGGGCCCGGATGTTGGGGAGCAGGATCTGCGTCGGCACCGCCTCGACGATGGTCTTGCCGGTCCGCGTGCGTTCGAGCTGGCTCGCATATTGCGTCATCATCACCGCGACGGTGTTCTGTTTTCGGGCGGTCACCAGCCAGTTCGAGAGCCGTTCGGCAAAGTATGGGTTGTCGAGCGCCTTCCATGCCTCGTCGATCACGATGATGGTGGGGCGACGGTCCTCGATCTCTCGCTCGATCCGGCGGAAGAGATAGGAGAGTACCGCCATGCGCTCCTTCTCGCTCTCGCTGTCAAGAATACCGGTCAGGTCAAACCCCACGACATCGCCATCAAGGGAGAAGGTGTCCTCGAGGCTCTGGCCGAAGATCCAGCCGTAGCGGCCATCCTCCGTCCATTCGAGGAGCCGTTGGTGCAGGTCGCCATTGTCGTCGGTCGAGACAAAGAGCGAGGCGAAGTCCTTCCAGTTCCGCAAGGCCGGGTTGGTGGCTGTGGCGTTCTGGCGGACCACCTCCTGGATGCGGTTGGTCTGGGCCGGGGTCAGGGGCTTGTCAGAGCGATAGAGGAGCGAGGCGAGCCAATCCGAGAGCCAGGCGGTGCCGCGCTCATCGATTTCGGTCCAGAGCGGGTTGAGACCGGTCGTCTGTCCCGCCTTGATCGAGGCGTAGCGCCCACCATTGGCGCGGACGGCCATCTCCATCCCGAGCCGATAGTCAAAAACGAAGATGCGGGCGCCGACGCGCCGGGCCTGAGTCATCAGAAAGGCCGAGAGGACCGATTTACCAGAACCGGGACGGCCCAGGATCAGGGTATGCCCGCTGGTCGGTTCTTTCTCTGGCGAGCCCTGTTCGTGATAAGAGAAACGATATGCGCTCTGTTCCGGCGTCGGGAAGAGCGTGATCTCCTGGCCCCAGGGCAGCTGGTGTTTCTCCTTGCCGAGCTGGGTGCGATGAAGTGCTGCGAAATCCGCGAAGTTGCGGTTGGTAACGGCGCTGGCGCGCACCCGCTTCGGCTGGTTGCCCGGATGCTGGCTGAAGTAATGCGATTTCGCGGCCATCCGCTCGCCGATCATCTTCACGCCTTCGGCGGCCGCGGCGTTCACGATCTCGGCCCCGAGGGTTTGCAACTCGTCGAGGCTGTCGCAGAAGACGGTCACCACCATGTGGTGCTCACCGAAGCTCTGGCGTTTGGCCTCAAGATCATCATGCGCGATGTCGAGTGCCTCTAGGAGCGACAGAGCGGCGTCTTGCGAGGCTTGCATCTGGCGCTTCTGGCGTTTGATCCGGCCCGCCATCAGGTTCGAATTGATCGGTGTGAAGGAATGGGTGACGATCATGTCGACCGGCAGGTTCAGCATGTCGAACATGGTGCAGGTGGTACCTTCGGCATATTCGCCGATGGTGAAGCTCTTACCGAAGCGATGGCCGACCACGCCGTCAGAGAGCTCGAAATGATCTTCCAGAAACGTCACGCGAGTATTGGCAACGTTGTAGGCCAGAAACCCGTAGCGGTTTGCGGGATAGAGCGGCAGTTCGCGGCCGGTGTTGAGCGCACCGAGGAACCCGACCAACTCGCCAGAGGTCGCCGTGAGGATGCGGGGCTTGAGTTCCGCCAGGCCGGAGTTGAAGACCCCGACCGCCTCCTTGAGGCGTCTGAGCCGTTTCGCGGTCTCTTCCTTGAATCGCTCCGGTGCGGAACGGTTCACGAAGCCGAGGAAGCTTCTGGGCGGTGGGCGCTGGATGATTGTGAGTGTGAGGGTCTTGTCCCGGAGACCTGCCGAGGCCAGCTTTGCGCGCCAGGCATCATCCACCGCCGCCGCGAAGCCGTCCCCCTTGACCGGGAGCAGGTCCGGCGTGATCGACTTCGAGACCTTGTGCACGTAGTAGCTGAACTCGGGGCCCAGCTGCGCGATGATCCGGGCGAAGAGCGCCGTCACCTTGTCGAGATAGGCGTCGTCCGTGGTGTAGCTGTTCACCCCGCTCAGGCGGATGCATTGGAAGAGTTCGTTGACCCGGGTGCGGACTGTCTGATCATCGACGAGGCTGACATAGGGCAGCATGTGCGCGAGGCGTTTCTCGCGGGCATACCAGGCCGGCATGAGGGTGCGTTCATCGACGGTCTCGTCCAGGGCTTCACTATGGCGCATAGCTATCGCCCCCGTGGATGGACCGGTTCCGCGTCGGCGGCGTCTCCTGCATCGCCGTCATCATCACGTCGATGAAACGCGGATCCCAGTCAGCCGCTTTCCAGAGAACCGGATAGAGCACCGCCGTGATGCCCAGGACAACCAGGTGCTGCACCCAGACGAAGAGCAGCACAGAGCCGAAGAGCCAGACCATGGCATACATGATCGGCAGGCCGAGGAGCTTGGGCGGGCGTACGAGGCCCAGAAAGAGCGGCGATCGTTCGGCCACGTTCGCCTCCTCTCACGACCCGAAGACGGCGGCAACGATGGTCGGCGCGGCCGCAACACCCGCGATGCCCACCAGCACCCAGAGGGCTTGGCGCAGATCGATGATGTTGAAGAACCAGCTGAGGAACACGCCGAGGACCGCGAGGGTGGCGATGACGACTCCAAGCGGTCCGGTCAGCGCGTCCACGATGCCCTGAAGCAAGCTCTGAATCGGTGAGAGGTCGATGCTCTGGGCCAGGGCCGGTTCTGCCGCAACGATGAGGAGAGCGGCAAGGGTGATCAGGGATTTCGTCAATGGCTTCATGGGGACGCTCCTTCCAGCCGGTTGAAGACGGCCAGCACCCGCTGGACGTGGTTTTGGGTTTCTCGAAACGGTGGAATGCCGGAATGCTCGCGCACGGCGTCGGGTCCGGCATTGTAGGCGGCGAGCGCGAGTCGCGCGTCGCCAAACTCGGCCAACATCAGGGCGAGGTAACGCGCGGAGCCGTCGAGGTTCTGTTTCCAATCATGGGGGTCGACGGCAAGAGCGCGGGCTGTATCGGGCATCAACTGCCCGAGCCCGACCGCCCCGACATGGGAGACGGCGTGCGGATTGTACGCACTCTCGATCTCGATATTGGCGCGATAGAGGTGGAGCCAGTCCGTGACGGTGATATCGGCTGCACGGAGCCCAGGGTGGCTCGCATAGCGCAGTCCGGTCTCCTCGATCGCGGCGAGGATATCCGGGCGTGGTGTGAGCGCGCGAGGGATCATCGCCGCGACGCGCACCCCTTCACGTCGCTCAGTGCGGCGCTCCTCGCCCAAGATGCGCAAACCGTCCGAAGCCGAGCCAACGCCAACCCCGTCATTGTAGTTGCGCGCGAACCGCTCCTGGGCGCGCGACGGCGAAAGAGAACCGTCCCCCGCCATCACCAGGACCATGTCTGCCGATGCCGGGAGGCCCAGGTAGGAAAGGAAAAGGGCGCTAAGCCCGGCTGGCAGCCATCTCTTCGCTGGAGAGTTTGTGAACCGTCCGCTTGCCCTCTTCCAGAGGCACGTCGGCGTGCGAGAAACCGATCCCTTGCAGGAAGGAGATGACCCCGGTGACGGTCTTGATCTCGCGGATCTTGATGTCGTTGCGCGAGGTTCGGGTCCGGGCCGTGACCAGAAGTTTCTCGATCCCATCGTCGCTGACGGCGCGCATGATCCAGACCCCATGCCAGTTGGGGCCTTTCTTGAAGGCGTCTTCCTTGCAGACAACTTCGACGCGATAGCCGCTGGCGACCAGATCGCGGAATCTGGGTTCGGTGACCACATTCGGGGCTTCTTTTTCTAGGTCCATCACCCGGATCACGTTCTCCAATAGGGCGAATGACCAGGCTTCAGGTGTTGAAGTCCAGGCATACGATGATATAGTATTGGCGCACAAGATAAACTTTTGATGCGACAAGCGGATTGTTGCTCAATTGACGAATAGACGGTTCCCATGCATTTGATCAAGAAAATAAGGGGCTTGGACGCCTTCAGGTTGTGCGTGTCGATCATGGCACAAGCTATACTTCTGGTCGCGTGCCTGGCAGGCGAAGTCTCCGCCGCGTCCTGTTTGCCGCCGCCCAGGCCGTTCGTGCCAAGCGATTCTCAAGCCGCGCGGGACTATGTCGATCTCATCCGCAGCGACTTTGAACTCTACATCCAGGACATCCAAAGCTACTTTCGGTGCCTTGAAGTTGAGCGCGCCCGGGCGTTCGAAGAGGCGCGGGAGGTGAGCCAGGACTACGGGCGTTTCCTGGAGTTGATGGACGAGTGAATTGGCCGCGACCTTTTCGAAGGGCCGCCGTCTTGTGATAACCGTCCGTATCGGCGGCGAGCAATTCGGAGTCTCTATCATCAAGTAAATACCCATTATCCACTTTTTAGATAATCTATAAAGTAGATTAGCCCTGTCACAAGAGGTTTGTGACACGTGGCGAAAACGATCAGGAGTTCGGGACATGAGGCACTTCGCGACGCTTTGATTGCGGCGCGGAAGGTGGCTGGTTTAACGCAGGCGGAGCTCGCTTTGCGTCTGAGATGTCACCAGTCCTTCGTCGCCCGTCTGGAAAGCGGAGAGCGTAGGGTCGACGTGGTTGAGTTGATCGTACTCGCTCGTGCTCTGCAGATCGATGCGGTTACGCTATTGGCGGCAGCCGAGGCGGCGACGGAACTCGATCACCGGATTTAGGACGAGGCGATTGGCTTGTCGCCTCGGACGGTATGACGAGATCAAGCCCCGGTGGGACCGAAGGGCAATGATAAAAACGAATTGTTATGGGGCGCTGCGATGCACGGTCTTTGGTACAGGTTTGGCGCAGAGGCAAACGGCTCAGTAATTCACCTGCTCGAACCCGTAATTGCCCTCGTAGTCGCGCCAGTCGACGAAGACCGAGCGGTGATAGATGGAGGGACAATGATCGCCCCAACGTTCCAAGCCGACATGGGCCTCGGGCAACGCCGCGACGGACGAACGAGACCAGGAAAAATCGCCCTGGATTCCATAGGTGCCGATAAGGACGGATTCGTAACGGCTGCAATCGCTGTCACGGGACTCGTTTTGGCGTGCGTAACGCACATCGTAGACACGGATAGAACGGACGAAATTGAAGTCCGGTCCACTAATGTCGATGTCTGCGCGGTCCTGGATCAGATGCAATGCGAACCCGTCAGGATGGGGTAGGGGGTGGACACCTTGCGACCGCAGGACGACGGGCAAGAGGGTGTCAGCTTTCTCGGGGTCAGATTCCGCAAGGCTCTGAGGCAGAGGAGCAGCGTTGGAGAAGAGGATGTCAAAGACACGCGGAGTGCGACCGGGACCGTCTTCAGGTTTGAAGGAGGCCCCCATGGGGCAACGCCAGATCTGCAGCGGGGGCTCGACAGGCCACGGCGTGATCCGGCGGATGAACTCTGCACGCGCCCGGGAGCAGGGCTCTGATGCCGGCCAGCCGCCGGAGAGGCAGAGTAGGATGGCGCAATCGATCGGGTAGGTCTGGGCCGACGCATTGGTCGAGGCGCCGAAGAGGGAAGCCGTGCTCACAATCGTTGCGAAGGCAAAATGACGAAGAAAACTGCGCATGACGAGGAACTCAGTCGGCTGACGGTCGAATCTGCACCCTGCAATAATATACTATTGTTTGGGGGTCAATTTGTCTGTCGCTATTATTCCGCCGATCGCACATGGAGCGACTATTATGAGATCGTTCACCCGCGCGACAGCTTTTCCAGGAAGCGTGTTACCTCATCCGAAGTAACGGCCTGTGCAGCTGCAAGCATGTCCGGGCGCAGAGGTGGATCGATGTGGTCTGCGGTGCGGGCGGCGCCGATCCAGAGGATCGACAGCTCGGACGTGTTCCACCGATAAACCCAGCCAACCGTCCGGTTGATGCGACTACAGATCAGTCGAGCGACCGGAGCCGCTTCTTCCTTGTTAACACTCACTGGTTCTTGTGTACCTTCATTTTTTCTTAAGGATTGATTGGCTGCAAGAGCGTCTCGCTACGCACCGGCCGTATCCGATCCTAGCCCGGTGAAAGAGGCGGCATCGGCAAAGCCGATGCCGCCAGAGGTTCGCCCACAGGGAGGAGGTAGAGGGCGAAATTCAAATGATTTCAATGTTTTGTTGCTAGTCGCATAACGCGTCTTATGTTAATTTCCAGACTCCGCCATCTTGTACCACCCGCGACTCAGACAACAGCTTCTCCAGATGCGCCGCAACGTTTCGTTCTGCGGCCATTGCGATATGTGGGTCGGTTTTCTGGTAGACGGAAGCGGCGATATTCTGGACCGAACCCGGGGTGTTTGAGAGGTGGGCGAGGATCTCCGCCTCGCGACGCATGCGGTTGGAAAGCAACCGTTTGACGTAAGGTTGCGGATCCCGGAGTATAGGTCCGTGCCCCGGACAGTAGATCCTATCGTCGCGCTCAATCAGCCGCTGTAGCTGCGCGCAGTAGTCGTGCATGTTTCCGTCAGGGGGGCTGACGATCGAACTGTTCCAGCTCATAACGTGGTCGCCCGTGAAGAGCACTCCGTCAGGTCTCGCGAAACAAAGGTGGTCGCTCGCGTGACCAGGTGTGTGCAGGACGGTAAGACCGGCAATGACCTGTCCGTCCTCCAGAAACCGGTCAGGTCGAAATGCATCGTCAGGGAATGCCCGTGAGGCATAAACAGGTGCGTCTGTCCGTGCTCGCAGGGCTGGGACGACTCCAAAATGATCAGAATGGTGGTGTGTGAGCAGAATCCCGGATGGTTTGGCCCCCAAATTTTCGATGATTGCCTCGAAATGTGTACTGTCTTCTGCTGGGCCGGGGTCGATTATGAACCGACCATCAGGCGTATCAATGATGTAGCTATTTGTCCCGTGGTAGGTCATCTTTCCGGGATTGTTCGCGACGATCCTCAGAATTCCAGGGGCCAATTCGACTCCCTTCGCGCGGCAAGGCTCCGGCTCTGAGAAAAACATGCTGCTTCTTTTCATTGTGTGCGACCAGTTATTGATTGCGAACAATCCGGTTCGCACAGTTTTGTGCGTTGCTCTCGCATGGCGCCGGAAACCTCAGGCTGGCGTCCGGTGCCTACCAAATCTGGCATCGGACCATTTCAACTTATATCGGACTAAGACCGTATGAGACTAAAACAGTCTGATACGGTCTTGGGCTGGCAGTCACACAGCGCGGCGATTATGGTAAGCAGAATACAGAACTACAGCAATTGTCGCCTTCGTCAGATCCCCGATCAGGAATGGGTAAAGCCCGGCGTTCAGCAATTCCTCGCCATAACCGACAAAGCCACCCAACCAGAACAGCCCTGCGCAATACATGAGTATCGAGCCCGAAAAGACCGCGACAGATGCTCTGAATGAAGGCCAAAGTCCTTGCAGTGCTTGAACAACCCAACCGGCAGCCGCCGCTGCAAGTGCGAAGCCTACCAGGTATCCGCCTGTGGGACCCGCGATATATGCCAGTCCTGCCGGAGCCGGAGGCGTGCCTGCGAAGACCGGCAGGCCAAGCAGACCTTCAAAAAGGTATGTCACAACAACAAGACTACTACGCACCGGCCCCAGGAAAAGACCCAGACCCAAGACAACCAAGGTCTGTGTAGACATAGGTACGGGGTAGAACGGCACCACGATTTTGGCGGATATTGTCAGAAGAATTGTGCCGACGAGTATTATCGAGATCTCTCGGGTCAGTCTTGCGACTGATCGGCTTTGAGTGGTTTCCAGATTCATCTTTTTCGTCCTTGTTTCTGTAGATTGTTACTTTTTTGGATAGTAAGCTCACATGCGCTTGGCGACTTCTTCCAACATGACTTCGCTCGCCCCGCCGCCGATGGCCTGCACACGGGCATCGCGTGACATGCGTTCCACCGGTGTTTCGCGCATATAGCCCATACCGCCATGAAACTGGACGCAGTCATAGAGCACGCTGTTCACCAGTTCGCCGCAATAGGCTTTGACCATCGAGACCTCTTTCACGCAGTCACGGCCCGCGGCATCCAAACCGGCGGCGTGATAGACCAGCTGACGCCCTGCCACGATCCGCGTCTGACAGTCGGCCAGTCGCTGGCGCACGGCCTGCTTGTCCCAAAGAGCGCCGCCAAAGGCCTTGCGCTGCTTGACGTAATCCACAGTTATGTCCAGCGCGGTTTGCGCCTCGGCACAGGCCATCGCACCCAGCACGATGCGTTCGTTCTGGAAGTTCTTCATTACCGAATAGAAGCCGTGGTTGACCTCGCCCAAAACGTTTTCGGTCGGGATGCGGACTTCTTCGAAGATCAGTTCGGCAGTGTCCGAGCACAGCCAGCCGGTCTTATTCAACGCCCGGCCCACCGAAAAGCCCGGCGTGCCCTTTTCGACCGCGAACATGGTGATCCCGCGCGACCCCTTGGCATCGGGATCGGTCTTGGCACCGACAAAGTAGAGATCGCCATGCACGCCGTTGGTGATGAACATCTTGGTGCCGTTCAGCACCCAGTCCGACCCGTCCCGCACCGCGCGGGTGCGCATGCCGGCCACGTCCGAGCCCGCGCCCGGTTCAGTCACAGCAACGGCGGTGATCATTTCGCCCGAGACGATCGACGGCATCCAGCGCGCCTTCTGTTCGGGCGTGCCGGCGTTTTCCAGATGCGGCGAGGCCATGTCGGTGTGGACCAGAACCGTGGCCGAGAACCCGCCGAAAGTGGATCGCCCGACCTCTTCGGCCAAAACCACGCTGGACATCACGTCCAGCCCCGCGCCGCCATACTGTTCGTCATAGCGCATCCCCAGCACGCCGAGATCACCCATCCGGCGCAGCACGTCGCGGGGTACCTTGCCCTCCTCCTCCCAAGGCTCGGCCTTGGCGATCACCTCGGCTTCAATGAACCGGCGCAACTGGTTGCGGATCAACTCGAGGTCTTCGTTGAACGGGCCGGTGACCTGAGTAATGCTGTCTTGTCTGGTCATGTGTTTTCCTCTGGATCGAGTTTGATAAGTGGGGCGTGCCCGGCGACCGTATCGCCGGGTGCACAATAGATTTCAGTCACCACGCCCGCGACCGGCGCGGGCAGGCTTTGCAACAGCTTCATGGCCTCAAGCACCACCAGGGTGTCACCGGCTTTGACGCGGTCGCCGAGTGCGACGCGCACCTCGGCCACGGCGCCGGGCATGGGTGCGGACAACAGGTCAGCGACGCCAGACCCGCCGGTGGCACGTTGCAGATGCTGGTCTTCCAGCGTACGCAGGTCTGTCGCGGTCATTCCAGCAGGGGTTTGCAGGTGCACTCGCCAGTGACTCGGCGCGCGCACGACGTAAGCGATGCGCGAAAACGGAACCCCATCGATGCGTCCGCTCAGTCGGCATCCTGTTAAAGCGGCACTCTCGACCGTGATGGTCTGGCCGTCCGGCTGAATGGCAGTCAACCCCGACCCGGAGCCGTTCATGCGGATCGGTTCGTCTTTGGTTGTGTCCCAATAGAAGGCCGCGCCGGACTGTCTCGCAGGGGCTGTGAGTCGCCATGACCCCAGGCTTTCCCAGGGCGACGCGCCCGCCGGCACGAGACGCAGATGCAGCGCCATCGCGGCAAAGGCCATGTCCCGGGGATCAGCGGACGGTTCAGTCCAGCCGCCTGGAAACATCTCGGGCAGGCCCGAGGTATGGTGACGGAACGCCTCAAAATCCGGGTGTGTCAGCAACGCGCGCTGATAGGCCAGGTTCAGACCGACGCCACCGACGGCAAAGGCATCCATTGCGACGACCGCCTGACGGATCGCACCGGCCCGGTCCGGCGCGTGGACGATCAGCTTGGCAATCATCGAATCGTAATGGTGGCTGACGACCGAGCCTGCCTCGACCCCGGTATCGAGCCGCACGCCGGCGGGCGGAGCCCAAAGGCTGATCTCGCCCGTTTCGGGGCGGAAATTCTCGGCCGGGTTTTCGGCGGCGATGCGGATTTCAATCGCGTGCCCGTCGAATTTCACATCCGATTGCGCCAGTGTCAGCGGCTCGCCCCGCGCGATGCGCAACTGCCATTCAACAAGGTCGATGCCGGTGATTGCCTCAGTCACGGGGTGTTCGACCTGCAAGCGGGTGTTCATTTCCAGAAAGTAGTATTCACCGCGCCCGGGGTCATAGAGGTATTCCACCGTCCCGGCGGAGCGATAGCCGATCGCCAGCGCCAACCGCACCGCTGCAGCACGCATGCGGTCGCGCACAGCCTCGGGAAGATCGGCGGCGGGGGCTTCTTCGATCAGCTTTTGGTGGTTGCGTTGCAGCGAACAATCGCGGTCGCCCAGATGCAGCACGGTGCCGTGAGTGTCGCCCAGAACCTGCACTTCGACGTGGCGGGCACGGGGCGCATAGCGTTCGAGGAACACCGCCGGATCGCCGAAGGCGCTCTGCGCTTCGGCCCGGGCAGATGCAATCGCTTCGGGTGCGTCGCCCAGATCGGAGACAAGCCGCATCCCGCGTCCGCCGCCGCCGGCGCTGGCCTTGACCAGAAAGGGGGTGCCAAGCGCCTCGGCCTCTTGCAGCAGGCGCGCGTCGGACTGATCCTCGCCGCGATAGCCGGGCAGGACGGGCACGCCTGCGGCTTCGGCGGCAGCCTTGGCCTCGATCTTGGAGCCCATCCGCGCGATAGCGTCGGGTTCCGGCCCGATGAACACAAGGCCCGCCGCCTCGACCGCCGCCGCGAAACCGGCATTCTCAGACAGAAAACCATAGCCCGGGTGCACCGCACCCGCGCCCGTCGCCCGCGCGGCCTCAAGGATGGCCTCGACGTTCAAATAACTGTCCGACGGGGCGGCTCCGCCGATGCAGACGGCATGATCGGCCTCGGCCACGAAGGGCGCGTCGCGGTCCGCCTCTGAGAACACCGCTACGTTTTCCAGCCCCAGTTTGCGGCACCCGCGCTGGATGCGCCGGGCAATCTCGCCCCGGTTGGCGATCAAAACGCGGGTGAAGCTCATTTCACCCGCCATGACGGAACGCCCTTGTTGATGAAGCTGTTGATGCCTTCGATACCTTCCTCCGTCTCCCACGCATCGGCCAGCCGGTCGGCGGTGTAGATCATATTGGTCTCCAGATCGTGGGACGCGACATAGGCGATCAGCGCCTTGGTATCGGCCACGGCACCCGGCGCGGCCTGAAGGTGATCATGCACCAACCGGTTCACCGTGGCGTCCAGGTCGGTCGGCGCGACAACTTCGGTCAACAGACCGATCCGCTCGGCGCGGACCGTGTCGAACAACGCCCCTGACAGCATGGTTTCACGCGAATGCACCTTGCCGATGCGGGCCACCACATAAGGCGATATATTCGCGGGCAGAAGGCCCAGTTTGACCTCGGTCAGACCGAAGCGCGCGTCTTCGGCGCCGATGGTGTAGTCGCAGACGGAGATCATGCCGACACCGCCACCGTAGGCCGGGCCGTTGATCCGCCCGATCAAGGGCTTAGGCAGCGTGTCAAGACGGCGCAACAGCAGCGCCAGCGTGGCGCTTTGTGCGACCCTTTCACTACGGGTTTTCTCGACGTTAGAGGCGAACCAGTTGAAATCGCCGCCCGCGCAGAAGCTCTTGCCCGCGCCGGTCAGGACCACAATACGCACATCGTCATCTGCAGCCAGCTTTTCTGCGGCATCGTATAGCTCTGCGATCAATTCGCCATTCAGCGCGTTGTGTTTGTCGGGGCGGTTGAGCGTCAGCGTGGCGACGCCGCGCGCATCAGTTTCGACAAGGATCGTGTTGTAGGTATTGGTCAACTTGAAGCCTCACATTCTGAATACAGGCGTATGGCGACCGGCTTCGGGCACCGATGTCACGATGGCCAGGCACAGGCCAAGGATATCGCGGGTTTGCGCGGGTTCGATCAGCCCGTCATCCCAAAGCCGCGAGGTGGCATAATAGGGATCGGACTGTTCACCATACTGGGCCCGAACCTGCTCCTCGATCAGCTTCATGTCGGCCTCCATCTTGCCCGGGTCGCCCCCTTTCTGGCGGCGCAGTTCCAGCATCACATTTGTGGCGATGTCGGCAGACATGGTGGCCAGTTCCGCCGTGGGCCAGGCAAAGAGAAAATTCGGGGCGAAACCACGTCCGCACATGCCGTAGTTGCCTGCCCCGTATGAGCCGCCCAAGAGGACCGACAGGCGCGGCACCTTGGCAACCGACATGGCATAGACCAGCTTGGCACTGTCTTTGGCAATGCCGCCGCGCTCGGCTTCGGTGCCGACCATGAAGCCCGAGATGTTGTGGAGGAACAAAAGCGGTATGTTGCGTTGATCGCACATCGACACGAATTGCGCGCCCTTGAGCGAACTGTCGGACACAAGCGCCCCATTATTTGCGAGAATGCCCACTCGATAGCCGTGAATCCGCGCGGTGCCGCAGACCAGCGTCTCACCCCATCCGGGCTTGAATTCGCGGAATTCGCCGGCGTCGATCATGCGCAGCAGAACCTCGCGCATGTCATAGGGCTGTTTGCGATCGGCGCTGATGACGCCAAGCAGTTCCTCTGGGTTGCGCGCCGGCGGCGCGCAGGTTGCATCGGGACCCATCGGGCGCGACAGGCCCAGTTCGGATACGATGTCGCGCATCAGAGCAAGCGCATGATACTCGTCCTCGGCCAGATGGTCAGACACACCGGAGACGCGCGAATGCATCTCGGCCCCCCCCAATGTTTCTCCATCAACCTCTTCGTTGATCGCCACCTTGACGATCGAGGGGCCGCCCAGATGGATGCGTGCGTTGCCGCGTACCATGATGACTTCGTCCGACAGGGCCGGGATATAGGCCCCACCGGCCGTGCAGCCTCCAAAGACCGCCGAGATCTGCGGCAGGCCGCTCGCGGACATGTTGGTTTGACGATAAAAGGAATTGCCGAAATGGCGGGCATCGGGGAAAACCCGGTCCTGCTCTGGCAGATAGGCACCGCCGCAATCCACCAGATAGAGGCAGGGCAGCCGGTTCTCGGCTGCGATTTCCTGGGCGCGGATGTGTTTCTGCACGGTTTCGTGATAGAAAGACCCACCCTTCACTGTCGCATCGTTGGCGATCACAACGCAGGGAAGCCCGTGGACGATCCCGATACCGGTCACGATTCCCGCACCGGGCACCTCGCCCCCGTATTGACCGTAGGCGGCAAGCGACGACAGCTCAAGAAACGCAGTGCCCGTATCCACCAGCAGGTCGATCCGTTCGCGAACCAACAGCTTGCTGCGCTTGCGATGCCGCGCGACCATGTCGGGGCGGCCGCCAGCCGTTGCTTCGGCGATCCGCGCGCGCAGCGTTTCGACGCGCTCGCTTTGTGCGGCGTGGTTGCGGGTGTAGGTCTCTGATGCGGTCAGCACCGCTGTTTCAAGACGTGCCATGAAGTCAGGTATCCTGTCTTTGGAGTATCCCGTTGAGGAACACATCGGCATAGGTGCGTGACAACGCATCGGCGCTACCGCGGTCCGGGTCGAACCAATCGAGCGTGGCGTTCAATGTACCGATCAGCATCAGGCGCAGGCGACGGATATCGACGTCTTGCTTCAGCGTGCCATCTTTCTTAAGCTGGGACAGAAGACTGTCCCACTCTGCCTCATAGGCCCTGCGCGTGGGCAAGTTGGCATCCCGGACGGATTGCGGCACCTGCCCGAAAATACGCACATTCGCCGATGTATAATCGCTCACATCAAGAAGCGCGCGCAAATGCGCCCGGATCGCAGAGCGCAGGATCGTTTCGCCATCGGTATCGGCTGGCAGGTCGGTGATGGCGTCTCTCATACTCGCGTGAACGACCCGAATCCCTGCATCAAGAACGGCCGCGACGATCTCGTCCTTGGAACCGAAATGATAGTATATGCTACCCGCCTTGATCCCGGCGGCCTCGGCAATTTTTCGGAGCGAAACGGACCCGTAGCCTTGTTCGCGGAAAAGCCGCGCGGCAATGTCCAGCACCCCGTCCCGTCCGACCGCGCTGCGCGATGTCTCGTTGACTTTGCTTGCAGTGCTTTGTGCCATAGACCTTCGTTTCGCCTCAGCGACTAACTAACGCCTGTTAGGTCAATAGCGCAAGTGAGTCAATCGTCTTAATCGTGCCCGATTGGAGTTTGCGGGAAATTCCGCATGGGCGACCGCCAAGAGGCCGCCCAGACAACAATGTGCTTGCCCGGACCCCGTTATCGGCTCCGGGCAAATGCTTTAGATCACGAAACCGCCGCCACATATGACGTGCTGCCCCGAAATGAAGTTCGATTCCGGCGCACAGAACAGATAGACGGCACCGGCAGCTTCTTCCGGAGTGCCGACCCGGCCCAGCGGGATCATGCGCTCCATCTGGGACAGGAGATCGGGATTCACGCCGACCTTGATCTCTTTTTCGTCGACCTTGATTGTGCTGTTGCCATCAGCGCTACCTTCAGTCAGGCGGGTGCGGATCGGGCCGAAGGCGACGGCGTTGACGTTGACCTTGTAGCGGCCCCATTCCTTGGCCATCGTCCGGGTGACACCCAGGATGCCGGCCTTGGCGGCGGAATAGTTGATCTGGCCGGCATTCCCGCCAGTGCCCGCGATTGACGAGATGTTGACCACCTTGCGGAACACTTCATGTCCGGCGGCGGCCTCTTCCTTTGCCTTGGCGCTGATCACCGGCTGCGCGGCGCGCAGGATCCTGAAGGGGGCCGTCAGGTGAACGTCGATGATCGCCTGCCACTGTTCGTCGGTCATTTTCTGAACGACGCTGTCCCAGGTATAGCCCGCATTGTTCACGATGATGTCCAGCCCGCCAAAGCTGTCCATACCGGTCTTGATGAACCGTTCGGCAAATCCGTCTTCGGTGACGCTGCCGGCACAGACCACGGCCTCAGCTCCCATTGCGCGCAACGCCTCGGCGGTTTCATTGGCCGGATCGGCGTCCAGATCGTTGATCACCAGCCGGGCCCCTTCCGACGCGAGTTTGAGAGCGATTTCGCGGCCAATGCCCCGGCCCGAGCCCGTGACCAGCGCCACGCGCCCGTCGAGTTTTCCAGTCATATTAATTCCTCCCGAAGGGCGCTATCAGGCTTTTTCATAAAGCGTGGCGACGCAGGCCCCGCCGAGGCCAAGGTTGTGCTGAAGCGCCAGTCGCGCGCCATCGACCTGCCGAGCATCGGCCTGGCCGCGAAGTTGCTGAACAAGCTCAGTGCATTGCGCAAGTCCGGTCGCGCCCAGAGGATGCCCTTTGGACAACAGACCGCCAGACGGGTTGGTCACGTACTTGCCGCCATAGGTGTTGTCGCCATCATCGACAAACTTCGCCGCTTCGCCGCGACCGCAAAGGCCAAGCGCCTCATAGGTGATAAGCTCGTTGTGAGCGAAACAGTCGTGCAGTTCGACCACATCCACGTCCTCGGGCCCGATGCCGGCGGCCTCGTAGACCTGATCGGCGGCGCGCTTGGCCATCGAAAAGCCGACCACTTCGCGCATGTCATGGGCTCCGAAAGTTTCCGGGCCGTCCGTTGTCATTGCCTGCGCCGCGATCCGAACGGAACTGTCGAGTCCGTGCTTGTCGGCGAATTCCTTGGAACAGATAATTGCCGCCGCTGCGCCACAGGTTGGCGGGCAGGCCATGAGCTTGGTCATCACGCCCGGCCAGACGACCTGGGCCGCCATGACATCCTCGGCGGTGACTTCCTGCCGGAACAGGGCCACCGGATTTTTGGCCGCATGCCGGCTGGCCTTGGCGCGGATCTTTGCGAAGGTCTCAAGGGGCGTGCCGAACTCATCCATATGCGCCTTGCCCGCACCGCCGAAGTACCGCAGTGCCAGCGGGATCTCGGCACTGCCAACCAGATCGTCGGTTTCTGCGTCGAAAGCTGCAAACGGGCTGACCCGATCATGGAACATTGCACCGATTGCGCCGGGCTGCATCTGCTCGAACCCAAGCGCCAGAGCACATTCCACCGCGCCGCTTTCCACGGCCTGACGCGCCAGGAACAGGGCGGACGACCCCGTCGAGCAGTTGTTGTTCACATTCAGAACCGGGATGCCGGTCATTCCAACATGGTACAGGGCGCGCTGGCCGCAAGTGCTGTCGCCATAGACATAGCCCACATAGGCCTGTTGGATTTTGTCGTAGTCCAGACCCGCGTCGGCCAGAGCGGAACGGGTCGCCGCGGTTGCCATCACATCGTAGCTCTCGGATTTCCCCGGCTTCTGGAACGGGACCATCCCGACGCCGACGACATAGGCTTTATCTGACATTTCTCTCTCTCAGGTTTGGACTGGCCTGCATTATACAAGTGCCATTGCATTTTCTACCGTTTGTTAGAATTTACATGACGCCACGCGGACCTGTCAACACGATCACACTGTGGAGTATGGTGCTTGTCGAAGTTTCTAACATATGTTTGGTTGTTCGCGCTGCCTGTCTCGGAAGTCCGGGCAATTTTCGGTCCAGACCTCTGAGTCTGACCATGGCCTGACACAGCGAATGATGCATTTGGGATGTCTGGATTTCGCGACCATTGGTTTACAGACTACGAAAGGGCAAGAAAAATGGCGCATTGCTATGAATTCAAAGGGTTTATACCCGTTGTTCCCGATGATACATATGTCCATCCTCAGGCCGTTCTGATCGGAAATGTCATCTTGGGTCATGGATGCTACATCGGACCCGGCGCAAGCCTGCGGGGCGATTTCGGCAGAATCGTGATCGGTGACGGCGCCAATGTACAGGATAACTGCATCATCCATTCCTTTCCCGGCCGCGACGCCGTCGTGGAAACCGACGGTCACATCGGCCATGGCGCGATCCTGCACGGCTGCACAATTGGCCGGAACGCTCTGGTCGGGATGAATGCCGTCATAATGGATGGTGTAGATCTTGGCGCGGAATCGATTGTCGGCGCGCAGGCGTTTTTGCGCGGCGAAACTGTGATTCCGCCCCGTTCGATGGTGGTCGGTTCGCCGGCAAAGGTGATCCGGGAGGTCAGCGAGAAAGAAGTCGCGTGGAAAACACGCGGCACCGCGGAATACCAGCAACTTGCGCGCGACTGTCTGGCCGGATTGATGCCGGTCGAGCCGCTGAAGACGGTCGAGGCAGACCGGCCCGGGATGGTGGCCTCTGACGTCGTCTCCATTCAGGAGGCGCGGCGGACATCGTCCTGACCTCTCCAGGCACCGGACCGGGGCGGGTTTAAGAAGCGGCCCGAAGCGGCAGGACCTATCTGAAAACGGGCGACACGACCGTTTCCCGGTGTATCGCCCGAGCCCCTCAAGCCGTTACAGACGGAAGATCCCGTAGTGCGGATCGTCGATCGGTGCATTTAGCGAGGCGGATATAGATATTCCAAGCGCGTTGCGAGTGTCTGCCGGGTCAAGAATGCCATCGTCCCACAATTCCGAGGTCGAGGTATAGGCCTCGACATCCCTTTTGTACTTTTCCAGCACAGGCTCTCGGATGGCGGCGATTTCCTCTTCGGTCAGCTCTTTGCCTTCACGCTGAAGCTGCCGGATCTTGACGTCCGCCATGGTGTTGGCGGCCTGATCCGCGCCCATCACGCCGATTTCGGCCTGGGGCCACATGAACAGCGTGCGCGCATCCCAGGCCCGCCCACACATGCCGTAATTACCGGCCCCGTAAGAGGCATTGGCGATCACTGTGAACTTCGGCACGACCGAGCCGCCCTGCGCCATCAGCATCTTGGCGCCGTCCTTGGCGATGCCGCGCTCTTCATATTCGCGGCCGACCATGTAGCCGGTGATGTTCTGGAAGAAGACCAGGGGCGTCCGGTTCTGATTGCAAAGCTGCATGAAATGCGCCGCCTTGAGCGAACTGTCGTTGAACAAAACCCCATTGTTGGCAAGGATGCCGACCTTGTAACCCCAGATATGGGCAAAACCGCAAACCATCGTGGTGCCATAGTCCGGCTGGTATTCGTGAAAGCGTGAGCCGTCCACGATCCGGGCCAGAACCTCGCGCATGTCGAACTGGGTTTTCCGGTCCTTTGGAATGATCCCGTAAAGTTCCTTCGGGTCATAGAAAGGCTCTTCATAGGACGCGGTTTCGATGATTGTTTTTGGCATACGTTTCCACTGGCTGACAATTTCGCGCGCCAGTGAAAAGGCGTGCTGTTCGGTCGCGGCGCGATAGTCGCCCGTGCCCGAAACCGAGGTGTGCATGACCGCCCCGCCCAGTTCCTGAACGCCGACCTCCTCGCCGGTGGCCGCTTTGACCAGCGGAGGGCCGCCAAGGAAAATCGCCCCTGTACCTTCGATGATGATGTTGTAGTCGCTCAGGGTCGGCACATAGGCGCCACCAGCCGTGCAGTGTCCGCCGACCACGGCAATCTGCGGGATATTGGCCTGGCTCAGCTTGACTTGGTTGCGGAACACCCGTCCGCCCAGATACCGGTCGGGAAAGACGCCGTGCTGAAGCGGCAGGAAACCACCCGCGCTGTCGCAAATATGGATGACCGGCAGTCGGTTTTCCAGCGCGACATCCAGAAGCCGCACGATCTTTTTCACGGTATGGGGATACCAGGCGCCGCCCTTGACGCTGGCGTCGTTGGCGTGGATGGCGACCTCGCGACCTTGCACTATACCGATGCCTGTCACCACAGCGGCGCCGGGCACGGTGCCGTCGTATTCGCGACAAGCGGCAAGTGTGGAAAACTCCAAAAAGGGCGTGCCGGGGTCCAGTAGTAGTTTCAGTCGCTCGCGAACGCCCAGCTTGTTCTGGCGGGCAAGGCGGTCGATATCGCGCTGGGGGCGTTCGAAACGCGCCGCGTGCTGGCGGGCGTGGAATTCCTTAAGCCGTTCAGACATGGCGGCATAATTTGCCTTGTAGTCGGCGGCATTGGTGTCGATCTGACTTTCAATCCTGCGCATTGTCACTCCTCCTCCGGGGCCAATTGGGCTAGGATGTCTTTCAGACCAAAACTGTCGCCTACGGCGAATGGCATTTCGGCAACAACCCCGCTGCGCGGCGCCACCAGTGTGGTTTCCAACTTCATGCTTTCGATCACCAAAAGCGGCTGGCCTTCCTTAACCGCATCGCCGGGTTTGACCGCAACCGACACCACGACACCCGGCATGGGCGCCACCAATCGGTCGTCGCTCGCGCCACCGTCGCTGCCGGCCAGGCGTTCGGCGGGATCAACCCGTCCGACTTCGTAGGTCCGGCCGTTCATGTGCACAAAAGTTGCTTCCGGCCCCACTGCCAGTCGCAGTTCGCGCACAACACCCTTGGCCCGCAACGTATACCCGCCCGGCAGACCCGTCGGGTCCAATTGGCAGGCAACAGCGCGAGTGGGGGTATGAAGCACGAACCGGCTGCCATCATGACCCAGCCAGCAATCTGTCTCTTCTCCGTCGATTTGAAAAATCCGTTGCATCAGTTTCTCCACCCGCCCATCTTGCGGTACATTTCCGGTATCTGCATGACCTCAATCACCAGCCGCTCGTCCGATAGGGCTGCCGCCGCCATCAGCAGGTCAGTGACATCTTCGCCCGTTGCAGTCAGCGTTTCGGATTGTTCCGCCAGGAACCCGGTTGAAACTTCCCCCGAGGCGAAATCCGGATGAGCTAGGATCGCATCCAGGTAACCGGTGTTGGTCGTCACCCCGAGGACCACATAGTTTTGCACCGCTTGCCGGGCACGGGCGATCGCCTGCGCGCGATCCTGGCCATGCACGATCAGCTTGGACAACATCGGATCAAAGTCGGTCGTTACCTTGCCACCGTCCAGAATGCCGCTGTCCACCCGCACGCCGGGCCCAGTGGGTTCGTCCAGCAGCAGGATATCGCCGACCGCGGGGCGAAAATCGACCGTCGCATCCTCAGCACAGATGCGCAGCTCGATCGAATGCCCGGTTTGAGGAATATCCGCCTGCACGGCGCTCAGCCCGTCGCCCGCCGCGACACGCAGTTGCTCAGCAACCAGATCGAAGCCGGTCACCATCTCGGTCACCGGATGTTCGACCTGAAGGCGGGTGTTCATTTCCAGGAAGTAAAAGGTCCCGTCCTGCGCATAGATGAATTCGACGGTCCCAGCCCCGCGATAGTTGACGGCGCTGGCAATACCTGCGGCGGTTTCGCAGATCTCGTCCCGTTGTTCGGGAGTCAGCGCCGGTGACGGCGTTTCCTCGATAATCTTCTGGAACCGGCGCTGGATCGAACATTCGCGTTCCCAGAAATGGACCACTTTACCCTGCCCGTCGCCCATCACCTGCACCTCGATATGGCGCGGACTTTCAATATAGCGCTCGACGAACAGCCGCCCGTCACCGAAATACCGCTCGCCTTCGCGGCGTGCGGTTTCGATTTCGGTCTCCAGCGTGCTGTCCTCGCGTACGACGCGCATGCCCTTGCCGCCACCGCCGGCCGAGGGCTTGATGAGCAGCGGATAGCCAACGGCGCGGGCGCGTTCGACAAAGTTCGCCGGATCATCATCCTCGATGGCCGAGGGGGCGACGGGAAACCCGCGTTCCTCGACAAAGGCGCGGGCGCGGACCTTGTCCCCCATCAGGTCGATGACCTCGGACGTCGGGCCGACAAAGGTCACTCCGGCTTTTTCCAGCGCCGCGACAAAACCGGCATTCTCTGACAGAAAGCCATAGCCGGGATGAACCGCGTCCGCGCCGATCCCTTTGGCGGCTTCGACGATCTGAGGAATATCGAGATAGGCGGCCACGGGCGTCGGGCCCTCGATCATCACGACCTCATCTGCGATCAGATGCGCCGGCCCCTCTTGCTCGGCGACATGACGCAACACGGCAGTCGCAAGCCCGCGGGCCTTAGCGGTGCGCAACACGCGCGCCGCGATCTCGCCCCGATTGGCGACCAGGAGTTTCGAAATGGTCATGGTGTCGTCCTCTTAGTTCCGGGCCGCGGCATTCAGTCCGTCACGTGCGGCCAGATCGGCTGGCACGGGAATTTCGATATCAAGCAGCATCTGCGCGAACCCTTTGCCCTGCGGGTCTATGCGGACCGAGGCGATGCCGCCACCGCCAAGCGATTCATGCAACAGGAAATTCAGCGAATGGCTTCCAGGCAAGTCGAACCGTTCTACCCTGCCGTCGCAGACATGGGAGAAATAGTCCTTCACCACCTCTTCGCTGAGAGCCGAGCGGATATATGGCAGGTAGTCCGGCTTGCGCGCGAGGATGCCGATATTGGCGATGTCCCCCTTGTCGCCCGAGCGGCCCCAGGCCAAATCGACGAGGCGGACCTTGACAACGTCCGGACCGGGCTCGCGGCTATCTGCGGGCGGTGCGGCAGGCGGATCAAGGTGGACTGGCGTAGTGGCCACGCTCACGGGCACATCCTTGCCGTCGACCTCGACCGCGACGGGGGTTTCGGCCTTGCTCTGAAGGAAGGAAAATAGACGGACCACCGGCTGCACCTTTGGCCGTCCGGCGAAGAACCCGGTCAGACCCTGCGCGGTCGAAATCGCCATCGGTGCGATTTCGCCGGCAAAAATGTTCAGCGCGGCGCGATCGTCATGGACCGCGCCGATCTTGAGCACCACCTCGCGGGTCCGGGCGCGCGCATTTGCGCCATAGGCCGCCTCGGCCCCCAGCACCTCGACGCTGACCTGCCGGAAATCTCCCATGTTGCGGTCGCGGAAAATCCGGCGACAGCGGGTCAGGATCGCCTCGGCCACACGTTCGGCCTTGGCGGGTGCGTCAATCGCAGCCAGTGTCAGGGTAGAGACCGCGCGCCAGCCATCGGCATGGGTCGCCGACACCTTGTAGCTGTCGGTGCGCCCAAGCCCCCTGCCGCCCTTGACCAGCACCCGGTCGGGTCCGACCTGTTCCAGGGTGACCCCGGACCAGTCGCAGATCACGTCGGGCAACAGGTAGGCGCGCGGGTCCCCGATTTCATAGAGCATCTGCTCTCCGACTGACCCGGGCACGACCAGCCCGCCGGTGTCAGGCGTCTTGGTCATGATGAAACTGCCGTCTTCGGACACCTCGACGATGGGCATGCCCATATTGTCCCAACCCGGCACGTCCTGCCAGTCGGTGAAGTTGCCGCCGGTTCCCTGGGGGCCGCATTCGATCAGGTGGCCGGCCAGCGATCCCTGGCTGAGCTTGTCCCAGTCATCGTCGCCCCAGCCGTATTCATGCATCAGGGGACCAAGCGCGACCGCGCTGTCGGCGCAGCGTCCGGTGATCACGATGTCGGCCCCGGCATCCAGCGCGGCAGCGATGGGGCGGGCACCCAGATAGGCATTCATGCTCCAGATATCATCTGGAAATGCGACACCCGAGAACATTTCCGTCTGACCGTTTTTGCGAATTTCATCGGCCCTGGGCAACAGGTCATCGCCTAGCACGACTCCGATGGACAGATCGATTCCGGCCTGGGCGGCGGCTTTGGCAAGCGCATCGCGGCAGCCACGCGGGTTCACGCCCCCTGCATTGGCAACGACCTTGATCCCTTTTGCCTTGATATCCGGCAACCAGGGTGCCAGCGCCTTGACGAAGTCCGGCGCATAGCCCGACTCGGGCGCTTTGGCGCGGGCCCGCGCCATCAGCGACATTGTCACCTCCGCCAGATAGTCAAACACCAGATAGTCGATCTCGGCCTTTGAGACCAGTTGACCGATCGCTTCCGGCGTATCGCCCCAGAAGCCCGACGCGCATCCGATGCGCAGCTTTCGTTCCGACATATTCCTCTCCTCCCCGTTTGATCAGCGGCCCGTCCATTCAGGTTTGCGCTTCTCAATAAAGGCATCAAAGCCTTCGCGCGCGTCTTCGGTCTGTGCTACTCGCGGTAACAGTGTTTCTGCAAACCGCATCTGCTGCGGATAGGTCATGTCCTCCATCGCGTGACAGGCGTATTTTCCCAGCCGGATCGCGCTCGGCGATTGCGCAGCAATCTGGGCAACCAGTTCTGCAACCTTGTCGTCCAACCCCGCGGCATCGGTCACATAGTTGACCAGATTGAACTGCAGGGCTTCCTCGGCCGTCAGAGGAACGCCGGTGATGAACATCTCCATCAGCCTCCGCCGGGGCAGCACGCGCATCATGGGTGGCACGATCGTCATGGGAAACAGACCTACCTTCACTTCCGGCGTTCCGATGCGGGCATGATCCACCATCACAGCCAGATCGCAGGCACAGATGATGCCCGCCCCCGCCCCCATCGCGATGCCATTGATGCGCGCGATCGTTGGCTTTCGGCACGCCTGTATCGTCTCGAACAACCTTCCGGCAAAATGATCCGGGTCCGCCGGATCCTGAACAAACGGGCCGCCATCCGCCCCCGCCTTGATGTCGCCCCCGGCACAGAAGGCGCGCTCGCCCTCGCCGGTCAGAACGATCACGCGACAATCGCTGTCCCTCTCGGCAGCACATACGGCGGCAATGATCCCGTCTGCGACCTCACGGTTGAGGGCATTTCGATTATCAGGACGTCGAATCGTGATACGCACTTCTTTGCCGAGCGCCTGCGATTGAACAACGCTCTCAGTCATTTCCGAAGCTCCCCCCTGTATTTAGGACACCGCGCTTTCTTACGTCAGGTCGTCAAAAGCTTGGCTTGATCTATTTTCTAACATGTGTTTGATTTTGGTCAACACGGCGGACGACATTTTTCGGGAGGATGATATGACGACTCAAAGTGAGGCTCTCGCGGCTGATCTGAAGGCCATCAGGGCAAACTATTCGTTGACCGATGAGCAGCGCCAGATTGTCGATCACGTGGATCGAGTATCGCGCGAGGTGCTGCATCCGCTACAGGCGCGCATGGACGAAGAGGAGTGGTGGCCCGACGATCTGTTCAAGCAGATGGGCGAACTGGGCCTTCTGGGCATCACCGCGCCCGAGGAGCTGGGTGGCTCCGGACAGAATGAATTTACCCAGGCGCTGGTCTCTGAGGTGATATCAAAATGGAACCCTGCCGTGGGACTGTCACATGGCGCACATGACAACCTGTGCCTGAACAACCTTCTACGCAACGGCTCGGAGGAGCAGGTCAAGAAATATGTGCCCGGCCTATGCTCGGGCGACTTGGTTGGTGCTCTGGGTTTGACAGAGCCGGGCGCGGGGTCAGATGCGCTTGGGTCCATGGCGACCACCGCGCGCCGCGACGGCGACGACTATATCATCAACGGCTCGAAGATCTACATCACCAACGGGCCGATTGCCGATGTGATCCTGCTTTATGCCAAGACCGACAAATCGAAGGGCGCCAAGGGCATTTCTGCTTTCATCATCGAGACGGACAATCCTGGTTTCAAGGTGGCGCAAAAGCTTGACAAGATGGGCTTCCGCGGCTCGCCAACCGGAGAACTGGTGTTTGAGGATTGCCGCGTACCCGCATCCGCCATGGTTGGACAGGAAAACACCGGCGTTTCGGTGGTAATGAGCGGACTGGATCTGGAACGCGCCATGGTCGCATCGGTCTGTGTCGGCATGGCCGAACGCGCGCTGGAACTGGGGCTGGAATACGCCAAGATTCGCGAACAGTTCGGCAAGCCAATTGCAAGTTTCCAGATGATGCAGTCGAAACTGGCCGAGATCTACACCGAGGTCGAAACGGCACGCGCCTTCGGGTATCGGGCGCTGGCCGCCTGTACGGGCCTGCCGAAAGGCGCCGGGGGCCGTGGCGAAATCCACAAGCTGACCGCGGCGGCCTGTCTTTACGCAGGCGAGGCATTCAACAAGGCGGTCACCGAAGCCTGCCATATACATGGTGGCTCCGGCTACATGCAGGACACCGAAATCAACCGGCTCTACCGCGCCAACAAGCTGTTGGAGATCGGCGCTGGAACAAGCGAAGTCCGCAAGATCATCATTGCCGAAGAACTTTTGCGCGCCTGAGGGAGACGAGACCATGAACAAGCAACTGCGCAACGATACCGCTCTGCCGAGCCATTTCATGACGGACGAACAGCAGGCGCTGGCCGATCAGGCTGGTAAGTTCTTCATGTCCGAGTTCCACCATCTGAACGCGGAAATGGACGACACCGACGATTTACCCCCTTCGGTTTTTCCAAAGCTGGGCGAAATGGGCTATCTGGGCCTGAACGTGCCGCCGGAATTCGGCGGCGCGGGGCTGGATTTCACCTCGGCCTGCATCATCACCGAAGAGCTGTCGCGCGCCTCCGCGGCCATCGGGCTGACCCATGTGGCCCATGACAACTTGTGCGTCAACAATATCTACCGCAACGCCAATGACGATCTGCGCCGCAAGTATCTGCCGGGGCTTTGCAATGGCACGCTGATCGGCGCCCTGGGTCTGACCGAACCCGGCGCGGGGTCTGATGCGCTTGGCTCGATGCGGACCACGGCCAAACAAGATGGTGACGACTACATCCTGAACGGCGCCAAGATCTACATCACCAATGGGCCGATTGCCGATCTGGTCCTTGTCTATGCGAAGACTTCGCCGGAAAAGGGCGCCAAGGGCATTTCCGCCTTTATCGTGGAAACCGACACGCCCGGTTTCAAGGTGGCACAGAAGCTCAACAAGATGGGATTCCGCGGCTCGCCGACGGGCGAACTGGTATTCGAAGATTGCCGTGTTCCGGCCAGAAACATGGTCGGCAAGCTGGATGGCGGGGTTGCCGTTACCATGTCCGGACTTGATCTGGAACGTGCCATCGTCTGTTTCAACGCCTTGGGCATTGCGCAGCGGGCGCTGGATATTTCCATCGATTATGCCAAGACACGCCAGCAATTCGGCAAACCGATCGCCAGTTTTCAGATGGTTCAGGCGATGCTGGCCGACATGTATACGCAGATCGAGGCCGCGCGCAGCCTGTCCTTGCGCACCGCAGCCATGTGTGAGGGCCTCGAAGAGGGCGAAGGCGGGCGCGGCGAAATCCACAAGCTTACCGCTGCGGCGATCTACAAGGCCGCTGAGGCGACATCCTTCGTGCTCGACAGGGCCGTCCAGATTCACGGCGGCTCGGGTTACATGCGTGATACAGAAGTGAACCGGCTGTACCGGACCGGTCGCGTACTTGAGGTCGGCGCAGGCACCCAAGAGGTTCGCAAACTCATCATCTCTGGCGAATTGCTGAAGAACTAGGGGCGGAACATGAGCGAAGCGAAATCAAGGCGTTACGCGTCGGATCTCATGGCGGGCCAGGTTGCCCTGGTTACGGGATCCGGATCTGGAATGGGCCGGGCGACGGCGATCGAAATGGCCGCTTGCGGGGCCAGGCTTGCGCTGTTCGCGCGCCGCGAAGAGCCGCTGGAAGAGACCGCCGAAATGATCCGGGCGGCGGGGGGCGAGGCCTTTGTCGTGCCCGGAGACACCCGCGACGAAGACAGTATCGAAACTGCGATGGGGCGGATCAAGGACCACTATGGGCAGTTGGATGTTTTGGTGAACAATGCCGGCGGTCAGTATATCGCGGCCGCCCGCGATATCACCAACAAGGGCTTTGAAGCTGTGATCCGCAACAACCTGATCGGGTCTTGGCAAATGACCCGCGCCGCTGCCGATCATTTCATGTACGAAAATGGTGGATCGGTTGTGTTTGTCACCGCCATCTCGGCGCGCACCGCGCTCACCGGCTTTACACACACCGTCGCGGCCCGCGCCGGTGTGACGGGCATGATGAAAACGCTGGCCGCCGAATGGGGCGAGTACGGCATCCGGCTGAACTGCGTTGCACCGGGCACGATCAAGACCGATGCGCTTGGCCGCTATCCCATTCCGCCGGAACAGTGGAAAAAGCTGAACCGTTCGGTCCTGAACCGGATGGGCGCGGCCGAGGACATCGCAGGCACGATCATATTCCTGGCTTCGAAACTTGGCGGTTTCATTACCGGCGAGGACATCTATGTAGACGGCGGTGAGACCCTGCACATGGGTCATGACGCGCGGGACATGATCAACCCCGCGATGTTCGAGAAACGCGAACGGGGAGATGGCAAGAATGAGTAAACACCCAGTCCTTCTGGAGATTTCCGACAGGATCGCCACGGTAACGCTGAACGACCCCGAGCGTCGCAATCCGGTTACCGGGAACGACATGATCGCTGCCCTTCTGGAGACCTTCGCCAAGGTGCAGGCCGATCCGCAGGTCAGCGTGATGATTCTGACCGGGGCCGACCCGGCCTTTTGTGCCGGCGGGGACATCAAGGAGATGAACGATCCCGACAGTGTGTTCCGCAAGGAGCCGCTGGCGGCGGCGCAGAGCTATGTTGATGGGGTGCAGCGGCTGCCGCTTGCGCTCTACAACATGGATATTCCGACCATCGCCGCAGTCAACGGCCCGGCGGTGGGCGCGGGGTGCGACCTGACCATGATGTGCGACATGCGCATCGCTTCGGAAAAAGCAAGGTTCGGCGAGGTGTTTCTGAATCTCGGAATCATTCCGGGCGATGCGGGCAGCTGGTTCCTGTTGCGTCGTCTGGGCCACCAGAAGGCCGCCGATCTGACCTTCTCAGGGCGCATGGTCGAGGCCAAGGAAGCGCTGGAGCTTGGTATGGTGCTTGAACTTGTGCCTCATGAAAAATTGATGGAACGGGCCCGCGAACGGGCCGCTGTCATCGCCGCGAAACCACCGCGCGCGGTGCGGGTCGCCAAGCGTCTGATGCGCAATGCCGAACGGATGGACCTGCCGGATTTCCTGAATTCCGCGGCGGCCTATCAGGCGCTCATGCATCAGACCGAAGACCACCACGAGGCGGTTGCTGCGTTCGTCGAAAAACGAAAACCCAATTTCACGGGGCGTTAAAGGAAAGATCGCATGTCAGACATCACCCAAAAGAAGATGGAGCAAATCGCGCAGATGTGGAATGCGCGCGGCAAGGGTCTGATAACGCATATGGCGCTTGAGATCGAAGAGGTCTCGACCGAAGGTGTTCGGGTTCGGATGCCGTTCAATCCGGACTTTTGCGTCGATGCGGAACAATCACTGCTCCACGGTGGTATCCTGACGGCACTTCTGGACAGTGTCTTTGGACTGGCGAACTTTGTTGCCATCGAAGGCGTCAGTACCATGGCCACTCTTGACCTCAGAGTTGATTACCTGCGCCCGGCCCGTTCGCGCGCGGATGTCATCGTTCAAGCGCATTGTTTTCGCAAGACCCGTCACATCGCCTTCAATTCCGGCAGCGTCTGGTTCGCGGGCCATGAGGATGCTGAAATAGCCAGGGGAACCGCCTCGTTTGCATTGACGCGCGGCGAAACCAGCCTGTTTGACGCAATGACAAAAGGAAAAACCTCGTGATGGACGTGCAAACTGTCAATGCCAATGTATCCCGGGTGCCGTTCTTCCGATTTCTCAACTTTGAGGTCAGAAGTCTAGACAGTCTCCATGCTGAGGCGGAAATGACCTTTGATGACCGCCATATCGGTAACCCGATCATGGAGTACTACCATGGCGGCATAATCGCGAGTTTTATGGAGGCCACTGCCGCCATCGCGGTACAGCCCGATTTCGCCGACGTTCCGGCCAAGCCGATCAACCTGACCGTCGATTACCTCAGACCCGGTGTGAAGGGACCGCTTTTTGCCCGCGCTAACGTCACGCGCAAAGGCAAGCGGATGGCAAGCGTCAGCGTGCTCAGCTGGCAGACGGATCGGGAAAAGGCGGTTGCCGAAGGGCTGTATCACTTCCTTCTGGTCTGACCGGGGCAACCGCTTTCAGGGCTACCTTGTCCTGTGGACGGGGCCGCTTCCCGGTTACAAATGCCTTCCAGTAACAGATTGATGAGCATGCTGGAGAATTCAGGCAGTGATAGATATCCTTCCACTCCTGCCTTGTTCGGGTCGAACCATTCCACCGTCCAGTTTAAGGCACCCAACATCACCTGGCGCAAGGGGACGATCTTGATATCCGACCGTATGGCACCGTCGTCCTGAGCTTCACGGAGTATCCAATCCCAGAGTTTTCCATACTCATGGCGAATACCCCTGTGCCTCTCCCTGAAATGATTGGGGAGCATTCCATAACTTCGGATGTTCGCCGAGGTAAATTCGCTTGCCTTGAAGAGGAAATCCAGGTGCGTCCAGATTGCGGTCGCTATCCTGGCGTGATGATCGTAGGGGGCATCGAATTGCCGAACGGCGGCTTCGACACCTGATAGCAGGTCCTTTAGTCCGGCGTTCAGCACTTCGTCAACGATCGCGTCCTTGGAATTGAAGTGGTAATAGACGCTGCCCGCTTTCAAGCCAGCATTGTCCGCGACCTTTCTCAGAGTCGTCGCCTTGTAGCCATTGTCCCTCAGAACGCGCGCTGCGGCCGTTAGTATTTCTGCACGGGTCTTAGCCGCCTTGCTGCCAGGGTCCGGAGTTTTGACGGGAGTGGCGGGACACAGCTTCAAGCCTTCTGTATCAGCACTGTCATGCAAACACATTCCGTCAAGTATCAGCTTACTCATTCGTTCCGCGAGGATGCGCACCGGATACTTGTCGACATCGTACCATTCCACGGTCCAGTTCATGGCACTCAGGATGAACTGGCGGATCACAGCAGTGGATATGTCACTTCGAAGGTGGCCGGCGCGTTTGGCGTCATTCAGGAATTTGCCCCAGGCACCTGCATATGATGCACGCAATTCGCGATGCGGGGCGCGTGTTTCGTCCGACAACATCGGATAGTTCCGAATATTAGCTGACGTAAAGTCACTGTCGGTCAACAGATAGGTAAGGTGTGTTTCAATCAGGGTTCCGAAAGTCTTGCGAAAATCCTCCGAACTTGTCGGTGCCGGCCGAACGATTTCACTGACCGTCTGATATAGTTGACGGACGCCAATTTCGAGAACTTCGCTCAGAATTTGGTCCTTGGATTGAAAATGGTAATAAATGCTGCCGGCCTCAATGCGGGCTTCCTGCGCGATGTCGCGCATCGTCGTTGCATGATAACCTTGATACCGAAAAAGTCGCGCGGCCGCAGCGAGTATGGCTTCGCGGGTCCTCTCCGACTTGCTTAGATCGTCATACACTATCTTGGTATCTTCACTCTGTCGTGCCATCCATTGTCGATACTTGTTGGCCCTGTGGCTGTCCATTGCAATAAATCTAACAGACGTTAGAATACATCCGAGAGAGTGTCGAATCAACTCTTTTCAAGGTGCAACGGAAGAGGAGGACCTCCACATGCGAGGATTGAGTGGAAAACGGGTCGTCGTGACCGGCGGTGGGAGCGGCATCGGCCGAGCGGTTTGCGAACGGTTCGGCGCAGAGGGCGCCGAAGTTGCCGTTTTCGATCTGAACAAGGATGGGGCGGATGAAACTGTCCGACTGATCATCGACGCGGGTGGAAAGGCCCAGGCCTTCAAAGCGGACATCACCGATCGTTCTCAGGTCGACATGGCAGTGGCCGCGTTCGAGGCCGGAGGCCCGATTGACGTGCTGGTGAACAACGCCGGCTGGGACGTGATCAAACCGTTCCTCGATACCGATGCCGATCTTTGGAAAAAGGTCATCGACATCAATCTTTATGGCCCGCTCAACATGCATCACGCGGTGCTTCCGGGCATGGTCAAGAACGGCAGCGGCCGCGTGGTCAATATCGCGTCCGACGCCGGACGCGTCGGATCATCCGGCGAGGCTGTGTATTCGGCCTGCAAAGGTGGCATCATCTCGTTTACCAAGACCGTGGCGCGCGAACTTGCACGCAATGGCATTCAATTGAACGCGGTCGCCCCCGGACCGACCGACACGCCTCTGTTCGCGCAGGTTGCCGAAGGCGAGGCCGGTCAAAAGATCGCTGAGGGTCTCAAGCGGGCGATTCCGATGAAGCGCCTGGCGCAGCCGTCAGATTACCCGGGCATCATCTGTTTTCTGTCGTCCGACGACGCGGGATTCATCACCGGTCAGGTGATTTCGGTTTCGGGCGGCTTGTCCATGCACGGTTGAAACGCTGACAGCTGCGACGGAGACAAGGCGCTGCTGCCAAACCGTGCCAAGAGTTACTCCTCGACTGGCCGCGCCTTATGTGCGGCCCCTTTTTATTGTAGAAAGGTTGCGAATGTTTCAGCCAAGCTCTGAAATCCAGCGAACAAGCACGCTGACCGCTTTTCTGAATGACTGTGAGATTGACAGCTACGAGGAGCTCGTCGGCCTATCGAACGAAGAGCCCGAATGGTTCTGGGGCCGGATCATCGACCATGCCGGCATGCGGTTCGCGCAGCCTTACACCCGGTTGCGAGATATCTCCACAGGGCCCGAATCGATCAGATGGGCCGTGGGAGGCACGTTGAATCTGACAGAAACCTGTCTTGACGCCCGAATTGCCGATGGCCTGGGCGACAAGACCGCAATCGACTGGGTCGGTGAAGACGGAAGCCGCCGTCGCTGGACCTACTTCGACCTTGCCGCCGAAGCCTCCCGCGTCGCCTCGGCCCTTGCCGCGCGCGGTGTAATGCCGGGTCAGGCGGTGGGCATTTATATGCCGATGATCCCCGAAATCGAGGCCGCGCTTCTGGGTATCGCGCGGCTGGGCGCGGTTGCGGTACCGCTGTTCTCCGGCTTTGCGCCCCATGCCATCGTATCGCGCCTGAGCGATGCGGATGCCGTAGCGGTGTTGACAGCGGATGCCACACCCCGACGAGGCAAGCCGGTCTGGATGGAGGCGACCCTTGCCCAGGCTTTGACCGACGTACCATCGGTTCATACCGTTATCAGCCTGCGACGGTTCGGCGGTGCAGTGGCCGATCCGGTCCGCGATCTGGACTGGAGCGAAACCATAGGCCGCGCCAGTCCGGAGTTTGCCGCCGTTCCGGTCAAGGCCGAAGACACCTTTCTGATCGCCTATACTTCGGGCACCACCGGGCGGCCCAAGGGCGTCGTGCATACCCATTTGGGCGTGCAGGCGAAGGCCACGGCCGATATCCTGCTTTGTCTCGACATGAAACGGGACGACCGGCACCTCTGGATGACCGACATGGGGTGGGTCATGGGACCGCTCACCCTATTGTCGGTGCTCTTGGCCGGTTCGACTCTGGTACTGGCCGAGGGCGCACCATCAATGTCCGGCGATCCCTTCAGGCTGCTGCGTCTTGCGTCCGAAATGGAGGTCACACATCTCGGCGTGGCCCCGACTCTGATACGGCAGTTCATGACGCAGGATACGGAAACTTTGTCGGGCTACGACCTGTCGCCCCTGCGGATTGTCGCCTCGACCGGTGAACCTTGGACCGACGACGCCTGGCTCTGGCAGCTCGATCATATCTGCCGCCGCCGCGCCGTGCCGCTGAACATCTCGGGCGGGACCGAGCTTTTTGGCGCGATCCTGACCTCGACCGTGCTACACGAGATCAAGCCCGGCGGATTTTCGGCCCAGGCACTTGGCGTCGGCGCCAAGGTGCTGCGGGAAAACGGCAGTGAAGCCGCGCCGGGCGAGGTGGGGGAACTGGTGGTGACTCAACCGCCTTTGGGTTTGACCCCGGCCATCCGGGGCGACCGCGAGCGCTACCTTGAAACCTATTGGTCCACCTTCCCGGGCATGTGGCGACACGGAGATTGGGTGCGCTGCGATCCGGACGGGACATGGTATATCCTGGGCCGGTCCGACGACACGCTGAACATCGCCGGCAAACGCATCGGCCCGCCCGAGATTGAGGCGGCCCTGACCGAAACCGGAGAGGTGGTGGACGCCGCTGCCATTGCTGCACCCGACGATATCAAAGGCGTGGCCGTCGTCTGCGTCTGTGTGGCAGCCCAGGGCGTCACGCCTGACGCAGAGCTTGTGGAGCGGCTCAAGGATCGGGTCGGAGAGATCGTCTCGAAACCCTTCCGCCCGCGCGAGATCCACTTTGTCGAGGCCCTGCCCAAGACCCGCAGCATGAAAACCATGCGCCGGATCGTGCGCGCGGCCTTTCTGGGCGAAGATCCGGGCGATCTGTCGTCGATCAGCAACCCGGAAACCATTCAACCCATCGCAGACCTGCAAAAGGAAAAGCCATGATCACTGTTTTCGGAGCCACGGGCACCACCGGCGCCCCTCTTGTCGATACGCTTATGGCAAAAGGCGCGACCGTGCGTGCTGTCACCAGCGACCCTTCCAGGCTCGATGCGCTAAAAGCCAAAGGATGCGAGGCGGTCGTTGCGAATTTCACGGACCCTGCCGCGCTGGCGCGGGCCTGTGACGGGGCAGAAAAGATATACCTGGTCACGCCTGCCCATCTGGACATGCGTCAGTGGAAGGCGAATGTGATCGCGGCGGCCAAGACCGCGGGGGTGCGCCATGTTGTCGTGGCCACCGGGCTTGGCGCCTCGCCCAAGGCGGGGCTGACATTTGGGAAATGGCATTCCGAAACCCAGGAACTGCTGAAGCAAAGCGGCCTTGACTGGACCTTCGTCCAGCCGACCTATTTCATGCAGAACCTGCTCTGGCAGGCCGGCAATATTGCAAAAGATGGGGTCTATTACGACGATCTGGGCGGCCCTGTGGCCTGGGTCGACGCCCGCGACATCGCGGATGTCGCCGCCGAGGCGCTGACCGCTCCGGGGTACGAAGGCAAGGCTCTTGGTCTGACCGGGCCCGAAGCTCTTACCGGAGAAGATATCGCCGCCCTCCTGTCCAGGGTGACCGGGCGCACTGTCACCTGCGCACCCCTGTCGGCCGAAAATGCCAAGGCGGGCATGGTGGCTGGCGGAATGCAGGACGAGGTCGCCAGAGCCATGGTCGAATTGGCTTCCATCGCGCCCAAGGGCTACCTTGCCGGCATCGAGACCACGGTCAGCGATGTGATGGGACGCCCGGCGCGCCGATTTGCCGATTTCGTCGCCGAGAACCGGGATGCTTTCGTCAAGTAACCTGATGGCGCCGCCGCTTTATCTCGAACTGGCGCCGACTGAGGAAGCGGCCAAACAGATCGACCATTTGTTCGTGTTCCGCGATACCGGTGTGCTGAGCGGTGGTGGACGCGGGCGGTTCGCAACCGACCTCTTTACCCTTTCGGTAACGCGCGACGACAGCGGCGGCGGGCGCGTATCGCTGGCAGAACCGCGCCCCTATTTTTCGCCCCGCCCAAGGCCATTCCAGGGTGTCGTGGCCGGGCTGCGACTGTCGTCACGACCGCAGCGATTTCCCGACTCCACAGGGCTGGACATGCTGGCCTCAGAACTGGCCCGGATTCAGACCGGGGACGATGACCTGCCTGCGCTCATCGCGGTGCTTGACGGCCTTGCGAGAGACCTGCGCTTTGCCGCACCAACCGGAGCTTACAGCGACCGGACCAAACGTCGAAAGGTGCGGGCGGAAACCGGCGTGTCGCGGCGGCGGCTTGCGACCTTGCGACGCTTTCGCCGGGCTCTCGGGCAGCTTGCGTCAAAGACCCTGCCGCTGAGCGATCTGGCGCTGGACGCCGGATATTACGATCAATCTCACTTGTCCGCCGCTTGCCGGATCTTCGCCGGCAAACCGCCCGGCGCGTTGCGCGCTCTGTCTATTCCGCGTCGTTTTGACCTTTTGCTACAAGATACGCGCCTCAAAGACCGCCTAAGATTGGTCATTGACGAATGAAATCGAAGAGGAAGACCCGCCATGACACAATTCAAACCGAAAAACCCCGACTATGACGCACGCGTGCGCAACAGTTTCGATCGCCAGAAGGCAATGAACACGTTGGGGATCAGCATTGCCGAGTTGTTACCCGGCCGCATCGTTCTGGAAATGGCACATCAGGTTGCACTGACCCAGCAGCATGGGTTTTTGCATGCCGGAATCGTGTCGACAGCGCTGGACAGCGCCTGCGGATACGCGGCCTTTTCGCTGATGCCAGCGGACGCGGCAGTGTTGACGGCCGAATTCAAGATCAACCTACTCAACCCGGCGGACGGCGCACGGTTTCGCTTCGTCGCTGACGTGGTGAAACCAGGCAGGACGCTGACCATATGCGAGGCGCGTGCCTATGCCGTGAAGGGCCAGGATGAAAAGCTCGTCGCAACGATGACCGGAACGCTCATGGCGCTGATCGGGCGGGCGGGGGTCGCGGACTGAGCGCAACCCGGCCGCAGCACATCCGATCCGGGCGGCCGGGCCGATTATTCAGACAGCTGGATCAGCTGTTCCAGCGGCTCGCGACCTCGGCCAACCGTTTCCCGTAGGCTCGCGCGGTATCCAGATCGCCGCCAGCAGGTTCAGACCTGCCAAGCGGTAATGTTAGCCTTTAGCAGTGCGGTCGCCGATTGTCCGTCGTCAGGGTTTTTCGGAGAGCTGAGACTGTATCGTAACGGAGGATCTGGTTCGGTTTCTGTTCAAGTTTATGCTGCAGCGGCCTGATGCTGCAACCGTAATTGGAACGGATGGACGCCCACGGTGCCGATGGGCTGCCGTCACGCCGGAGTTTCCAGTCAGGGCTGAGCTGGCGCACCATTCTGGCCAAGCGCGAGAATTTTCGTGCTGCCTTCGCCGGGTTCGACTTTCGGGAGTTGCGAACTTTGACGACAACGACATTGAGCGCCTACTTGCCGATGAAGGAATTGTTCGCTATCGAGGCAAGATCGAAGCCGTGATCAACAACGCTCGCCGTACTTTCGAGGTCGTCCAAGAGGAAGGCTCCTTCGCTGCATTCATCTGGCTATATGAACCTGCCAAGGACGACGCACTGCCACAAATGCGGTCCAAATCACCAGCGTCCGAGACCCTGTCCAAAGATCTACGAAAGCTTGGCTTCAAATTCGTGGGACCGACCACCGTATATGCATTCATGCAGGCCATGGGATTTATCAACGATCACGCAGAAGTCTGTTGGATGCGAAAGGACGTCGGAACAGCCCGAAACACCCTTCGCACACCGACATAGGCAACTGTCGGCCAATTAACGTGAAAAAAATCAGGGCCACTTAGCGTGGAAAGTCACAGACAGGTTTCGCGTCAGTCGACCGAGACTTCAGAGCCTTGAGAGTAGCTTGGCCAATTGAGCGGCGTCTTTGGGTTTCAGCTTTGCGCCGATCCTTTCCGACAGAACCCGTTCATAGATCGGCCACATCGCCCTCCTGACAGATTTACCCTTTTCAGAGATAGAAATGTTTTGACCTCGCCCATCTTCCGAGCAGTTCCGTCGGTCCACCAGCCCTGCTTTCACCATGCGGTCCAGCAACCGCGATGTACCGTATTGGGGTAACAAAATCCGGTCTTTGAGTTCGAATGGACGGAGTCCGTCCGGGCCTGCCTTCTCGAGTTCGAGAAGCGCGTCATACCATGCAAGTGGCGGGTATCCTGCCGATTTCAGAGACGATTCGACAGCCTCAAGCAAAACGCGGCTTTTAGTCATGAGGGCTGTCCAGGCGGCCTCAGTAGCATGGTCAATCTCGTTCATATCCAGCACATATCATATACATGTAAGTGCATCAACCTTGACGTCGCATGTGACGCGCTATATATAGATGCAAATGCATCGACATATGGGATCATATCATGTCACAATCGCACCTCACAGAATTTGGGATATTCCTGCTCCGTATAGCACTCGGTATCATGTTCCTGGCGCACAGCCTGTTTCTCAAGCTCTTCATTTTCACACTTCCCGGAACGGCGCAGTTCTTCGTTTCGATCGGGCTGCCCGGCTGGTTTGCCTATATGATCTTTGCAGTCGAGGCGATTGCCGGTGCCCTTTTGGTCCTCGGCGTACAGGCTCGGTGGGTCGCGTCGGCGACCGTGCCCATCTTGGCCGGAGCAACCTGGGCTCACTCAGGAAACGGCTGGATGTTCGGATACGAGAACGGCGGGTGGGAATACCCGGCCTATCTGACGCTGCTTGCCGTCGTGCAAGGACTTCTGGGCGACGGCCGTTTCGCCCTCAGCCCCTCCTTCGCGCCCGGCAACGTGCAGATGGAGGGAGAGACAACATGAGCCTCCACCTCATTAGCCATGCGCTCTGCCCATATGTGCAGCGCGCAGCGATCTCGCTCACTGAGAAAGGTGTCACGTTCGAGAGAACTCACATCGATCTTTCGAACAAGCCCGACTGGTTTCTTGCCATATCTCCGCTGGGCAAGACGCCTGTCCTGGTTGTGAACGGGACGCCGATTTTCGAATCTGCGGTTATCCTCGAATATCTTGAGGATACACAACCCCACGCACTTCATCCGCACGACGCTCTCGATCGCGCCCGCCACCGTGCCTGGATTGAATTTGGATCTGCTGTCTTGAACGACATTGCGGGGTTCTACTCGGCGCCGAACGATAAAGCGTTGGAAGCAAAAGTCGCGGCGCTCCGCGCAAAATTCCTTCGGCTGGACGCGGAGCTTGGGGAGGGACCATGGTTCGACGGCCACCAGTTCAGCCTCGTCGATGTCGTATTCGGCCCGGTCTTCCGCTATTTCGACGTTTTTGACGCCATCGGAGAGTTTGGCGTCTTCACAGGGCTTGCCCGTGTAAGGGCCTGGCGATATGAACTGGAGCGTCGGGTTTCTGTGAAGAGTGCCGTCAGTGAAGACTACCCGACTCTTCTGCGTGACTTCATCAGACGGCGCAATTCTTACCTGTCCCAGATCATGCAGACAGGAGGGCCGAAGAAGACTGTTACACAGGTGCAATCGGCTGATCGCCGATCACTTGATATCGTTCTGTCGGGCCGCAGTGCAGAACCGGACGTTTGAGTTCGCTTGGTGAATACCCGCTCTGTCCCGCACATCGGATAGTCGCCGACTTTCCCTTGAAGGCCCGCAGCAGCCCCAACCGGCACTTGCCGGCATTCCATGCCCGTCCGTGCGAAGCGCCGGGTGACCTGCTGCCCCCACAGCGCAACCGGGAACAAACCACCGATCGCGCTGATGAATGGCTCAGGGATCGAAGAATCCGCCTGAGCTCAAACCCCCGGGAAAACTCCAGCCGTGTGGTCCGACAGAGGGCAGCACGTCAATCGCGGGTCAATCTATCCCGGTTGGTGGACCACTTTCAGGGGGCTACTCCAAAGGGCGGGGATGAGAAGCTCGTCGCAACGATGACAGGAACGCTTATTTCGCTAGTGGGGCGAACGGGCGTGGCGGGGTGACGATCGGGTCGGAGCAAAAATTAATCTGCGAGCCGCGCTTCTAGGACATGCCGCTGGACCTTTCCGCTGGTCGATCTGGGAAAATCCTCGAACGCGATGAAGCGAATTTCGCGCGGCCGTTTGTAGCCTGCGAGGTTGTCGCGGCACAAATTCATCAGCGCTTCGGCATCCGGCCCGTCCTTGCCGCGGGCGACAAAGGCCACCGGACTTTCGCCCCATTTCACGTCAAATGCCCGTACGACTGCGGCATCGACCACCCCGGGATGAGATAGAAGAACACGCTCGATCTCCGCAGGATAGACGTTCTCGCCGCCGGTCTTGATCAAGTATTTGGCCCGGTCCACAAAGTCGATGGTTCCGTCCGCATTGCGCCGGAACAAGTCGCCCATGTGGAAAAAGCCGTTGCGAAAGTCATGGGCATTGGCGTCGTCCGCGTTCCAGTACCCTGAAAACAATGTCGGACCCCGCACAGCCATTTCGCCTGGCGTTCCATCCGTCACTTCTTGGTCGTCGGGATCGACGAGCCGAACCTCGCAAAGTGCGCTGATGCGCTTGGAAAGGCGGTCCGGAGTCACACCTGGCGCAATTAGATCGGCGGACCCCGGCGGCAGGCCGGTTTCGGTTGCGCCGAAGGAATTCAGATAGGGCGTGTGGAGAAGGGCTGTCAGTTCCGCGATCTGATGCGGCGGCACCAGATCGGCCATGGCGCCGCAAACTTTGATACCCTTCAGCGGCAAAGGGTTGGCGCGTCGTTCTGCGATAAAGGCGTCCAGCGCACCGGGCATCATCACGAACCAGCCGATCCGGTGGCGCGACAGAGCCTCGTTGATGACCGCAGGCTGCAAACCGTCAACCATCACCACGGTTCCGCCCCGCAGGACCGTCGCCAACCCATGATCGGTGGACGCCATGTGGAACATTGGCGCCCAGGCGATAAACCCGTCGCCGGGGTCCAGCGCCAGCTGCGCCGCAAAAGCCATGGATCTGGCGATATGCGCGCGGTGGCTGATGAGCGCGCCCTTGGGCAGGCCCGTGGTCCCTGAGGTATAAAGGATCGTCAGACCAGCCTCTGGATCGTCGACCATGGTTCCGATGCGCGGGTCCGGTCCGGCCGCGGCAATGGCCGTTTCCAAATCCGGCCCGATAATCAGACAGGGCGTTGCCGCGACGGCCCGGTAAGCTTCTGAAAGGTCCGGTTCGACGACCGCGAGAACCGGCGCGACCAGATCTATGCAGTGCCGCAGTTCATCGGAAGCAAGCCGCCAGTTCAGACAGGCGACGATCGCGCCGATTCCCGCTGCGGCGAGTTCGACCTCCAGGTATTCAGAGCGGTTGTGCGACAGGATCGCAATCCTGTCGCCCGGCGCAACGCCCCTGGCCAGAAACACGGCAGCCAGACGATCGACCCGCTCCAGCAGCTCGGCATAGGTCAATTTCCTGCTGCCGTCCTCGATGGCCAGGGCGCGGGCGCAGTCTTGCGCGCGGGTTCGAAAGATCGAATACAGATCAGCGCGCCCCGCGCGGATGACGTCGGTCAGCATGGTTTACCCCTTGCCCGGCCTTCGGTTCAGAGACCCTGCGCCAGGCGCACGCCCTCATCAATGGCGCGCAGCGCATCCAGTTCAGCGGCCTCTTTTGCCCCGCCGATCATCGTAACCGGGACGCCGCGCGCGGCAAGCTCTTGGGCCAGGGTCCGTTCCGGTTCCTGACCGGTGCATAGCACAATTGTATCGGCCGCAATGACCTTTGGCATTCCGTCCGCGACGATATGCAGTCCCGCATCGTCGATACGTTCATAGGTCACGCCGCCCATTGCCTCGACCCCATGTTTGCGCAGCGCGTTGCGCAGGATCCACCCTGTCGAAACACCAAGCCCCGCGCCCGGTTTGGCCGTCTTGCGTTGCAGCATAACGACCTTGCGGCGCGACGGTTTCGGTGCCAGAGGGTCGCCCGCCAGGGCACCCGACGATACAAATTCGGGGTCCACACCCCAGGTTTCGCAAAAGACGTCGGAGTTGGCAGTCTTGGCGGGTTCGGTCACCAAGAACTCGGCCACATCATGACCGATGCCCCCTGCCCCCATCACGACGACACGGTCGCCCGCCAGACGGTCGCCGGACAGAATTTCGGCGTAAGTCGCGACGCTGTGATGGTCGATACCCGGCAGGTCGGGAATGCGCGGCATGACCCCGGTGGCGATAACCACATGGTCGAAGCCTTCAAGATCGCTCACGTCAGCACGCTGCCGCAGACGCTGCGTGACCCCGTGTTTTTGCATCTGACCGGCATAATACCGAAGGGTTTCGTCGAATTCGTCCTTGCCCGGTGCGGCGCGGGCCAGATTCAGCTGACCGCCCAGCTTGTCCTGCGCCTCGAACAGCGTGACAGCATGGCCCAGCCGCGCCGCCTCGGCGGCTGTGGCCATGCCCGCGGCACCACCGCCAACGACGGCCACTTTCTTTGGCGTGTCGGCTGGCGTATCCCGGAATTCCGTTTCACGCCCGGCCTTTGGATTGACCAGACATCCGACCGGACGGTCAGAAAAGATGAAATCCAGACAGGCCTGGTTGCAGGCGATGCAGGTGTTGATCTCGTCCGCGCGGCCCTCTCGCGCCTTTTTCACGAAATGCGGATCGGCCAGAAACGGGCGCGCCATCGAGATCATGTCCGCATCGCCAGAGGCAAGTATGTCTTCGGCAAGCTGGGGTGTGTTGATCCGGTTCGAGGCGACCACCGGGATCGACACGGCCGCTTTCACGTTGGCTGCCGCCTTGCGCCAGGCACCGCGCGGCACCGGATAGGCGATCGTCGGCACGCGGGCCTCGTGCCAGCCGATGCCGGTGTTCAGAATATCCGCACCTGCGGCCTCGATCTTGCGGGCCAGTGCGGCAATTTCATCGGCGGGCGCGCCGCCCTCGATCAGATCGGCCGCCGAAATCCGGTAGATGACCAGAAAGTCGGGGCCGCAACGTTCGCGCACCGCGCGCACGATCTCGACCGGGAATCGGTGGCGGTTCGCGGCGCTGCCGCCCCAGTCGTCTTGGCGCTTGTTGGTATGGGTGACGGTGAATTCGTTGATCAGGTATCCCTCGGACCCCATGATCTCGACGCCATCAAAGCCTGCGGCCTGCGCATTGGCGGCCGCCACGGCAAAATCCTCGATGGTACGGAGAATGTCGGCTTCGGTCATTTCACGCGGGATGAAACGGTTGATCGGAGCGCGGATCGGCGACGGGGCGACACAGCCTTCGATCTTGGCATAGCGCCCGGCGTGGAGGAGTTGCGCGCAGATCAGGCTGCCTTCGGCCTGCACCGCCTCGCAGATCGGGCGCAGGTCAAGCGCTTCTTCCGGGCCATCGATTCGCGGACCTTCTGGATCGAATATGCCCTCGGCATTGGGCGAAAACCCGCCGGTGACCAGAATCGCCGCCTCCCCCCGCGCACGCTCGGCGTAAAACGCGATCTGTTTGGCTATGCCGTCAGGCTCGGTTTCCAACCGCGTGTGCATCGACCCCATGATGACACGATTTCGCAATGTATGTTGGCCTGCGCGGATGGGCGAGAGCATGGTTTCAAAGCTTCCATCTGGTCTATTTTTCACTTCGGTTCTCCTCCTCAAAACTGCACTTGATCTACAATCTAACATTTGTTAGATTTTTTTGGAAAGAAGATTTTCGCTCATGGGGAGGAGCACCGATGCAATTCCAGCCTACAGACGATCAGAAGGCGTTTCGCGAGACCGCAAAGCGCTTCGCAACTGAAAGACTTGCGCCCACATATCAAGAACGCGCCAGCGGCCATACATTCGACCGTGCGCTGATCAAGGAGATGGGCGCACTGGGGCTGATCGGGGCCGATCTGCCTGAGGAATTCGGGGGACTCGGCGAAAGCTCTGTCACGTCAGGGCTGATCGTCGAAGAGATCGCCTATGCTGATTTCAACGCAAGTTACGTGCAGCTTCTGGGCTCTCTCATGGGCGGAATGGTTGCCAAACATGCCTCCAAGGACATCGCGTCGGAATGGGTGCCCAAGGTTGTTTCGGGTGATGCTGTCATTGGCCTGGGCCTGACAGAGCCGCGCGGCGGTTCGGATGCGGCGAACCTGATTCTGAGGGCCGAGAAATCCGGCAACGGCTGGCGGCTGAACGGTGAAAAGACATCCATGAGTTTTGCCAGTCAGGCGGATGCGGCGGTCGTCTTTGCCCGTACCGGCGATCCTGACGGCGGCTCACGCGGGGTCAGCGCCTTTTTCGTCGATCTGAACCAGGAAGGCATCAAGCGCACCCATTTTGACGACATCGGCACCAAGCCTGTCGGGCGCGGCTCGGTTTTCTTTGACGATGTTTTCGTGCCGGCTGAAAACATGATGGCGGAACAGGACCGTGCCTTTGGCACGATCATGGCGGGCTTCGACTATTCCCGCGCACTGATCGGGCTGGAGTGCCTGGGGGCCGCGCAAGCGTCGGTGGATGAAACCTGGGCCTACGTTCAGGAGCGCGAGGCATTCGGGGCCCCAATCGTGCAGTATCAGGGTGTCAGCTTTCCCTTGGCCGAGGCCGAGACCCAACTTACCATGATGCGCCAGCTTTGCTATTACACGCTGGACCTGCGCGACCGTGGCCTGCCCCACACCTCTCAGGCCGCCATGTGCAAATGGTACCTGCCCAAAACCGCCTGCGAGATCCTGCACCAGTGCCTGATCCTGCACGGACATTACGGCTACACCACCGACCTGCCCCACCACCAGCGCTACAACGATGTGCTCGGCTTGCAGATCGGTGACGGGACCGCGCAGATCCAGAAGCTGGTGATCGCCCGCGAGAAGGTCGGTCGCATGGCGCTGCAGTATGACAAGAAGGCGAAGGGAGCCGCCAAATGAGCGGCCCCATCCTCGTCACTTCCGAGGGCAACACCGGCATCATCGAACTTGCCCGCCCCGAGAAATTCAATTGCCTGTCACTTGACGTGCATGAGCGCATTTCTGCTGCGCGGTCGGAATTCGAGGCGAACCCGGATATTCGGGCGATCCTGATCCGGGCGCAAGGCAAGAACTTTTGCACCGGCGCCGATCTGGTGGAAGTGAAAGGTAAATTGAACGATCCCGCCGCGCTGGACCATTTCATCGCCTTTGGCATGAAAAACCTGCGTGCGCTCGAAACCTCCTCCCTCCCTGTCGTAGTCGCAGTGCAGGGGTTGTGTCTGGCCGGCGGGATCGAACTGATGCTGGCCTGCGACGTGTGCTTTGCGGCCGAAAGCGCCCAGTTTGGCGATCAGCATGCGCAATTCGGGCTGATTCCCGGTTGGGGTGGCTCGCAGCGGCTGACGCGGCTAATGGGGGAACGCCGGGCGCTTGACCTGATGTTCTCAGCGCGCTGGCTCAAAGCCGACGAGGCCAAGGAGGTCGGGCTGGTCAACTACATCGTACCGGATGCGGATCTGCACCAGGCCGCGCTGGAATATTGCGAAAAGATCGCGACCCGCTCGCGCCCAGGTATCGCGGAAATGAAGCGGCTGGCGCGCGAAGGTGCAGATCTCGGCATCGACCAGCAGATGCGGCTTGAGCGTGACGCCGCCGTGCGCGCACTGCCCAGCGATGACGTCGCCGAGGGGCTCGATGCATTCGAGAACCGGCGCGCCCCCGAATTCAAGGCTTGAGGACGAAACATGGAATTCACTCTGAACGATGAACAGCGCCAGATTTACGAATATGGCGGTCAGCTGGCGCAGACATATGACAATGCTTATTGGCTGGAACACGCGCGCAAGCACGAGTTTCCCCACGATATGTTCAAGCAGGTTGCCGACGACGGTTTTCTCGGCATCATGGTGCCTGAGGAATACGGCGGCGCGGGCCTCGGTATGACCGAAATGGCGCTGTTCATGGAAGGCACCGCCAATCACGGCATTCCGCTTTTGATGATGGTGGTCGGGCCGACCATGTCGCTGGCTCATATCGCCAGCCACGGGAGTGAATTCCACAAGAAAGAGCTGCTGCCGGCGGCCTGCCGCGGTGATATCCAGTTCTGTTTTGCGATCACGGAACCGGGCGCCGGGTCGAACACGATGAAGGCCACTACGCTGGCCAAACGTCGGGGCAACCGGTTCAGCCTGTCGGGCGAAAAGACCTTTATCACTGGCGCCGAGGTCTCGGACTATTGCCTAGTCGTGGCGCGAACCAAGCCGCATACCGAGGTCAGCCGCAAGACCGACGGCTTTACCCTGTTCGCAGTGGATCTGAAGAAAAAGGGCGTCGACAAGCAGCGGGTGAAGATCTCGATCCCCCTGCCCGAGGAACAGTGGACCCTGTTCTTCGACGAGGTGGATCTGGGCCCGGAGGATGTGGTCGGCGAGGTGGACGAAGGGTTCTCGATCCTGTTCGACAGTCTCAACCCCGAACGCATCATCCTGGCCGCCCTGTGCTGCGGCATCGGCCGGTTCGCCCTGAACAAGGGCGTGGCCTATGCCTCCGAACGCAATGTGTTCGGCCAACCCATCGGTGCGCATCAGGGCGTGCAGCACCCGATGGCCAAGGCGCACACAGCGGTCGAGATGGCCAGCCTGATGACCCGTCGCGCGGCCTGGGAGTTTGACAACAAACTGCCGGCAGGGGCGTCGTCAAACATGGCAAAATACGCCGCCGCCGAAGCCGGGATCGAAGCGGTGGACGCCGCGCTGCAGGCGCATGGCGGATCGGGCTTCACCGAGGATACGGGACTATACGAGATGTACCCGCTGGTGCGCTTGTTGCGCACGGCGCCCGTGAACCGCGAGCTGTGCCTCAGCTTCATCGGCGAAAAGGTCATGGGTCTGCCGCGGTCTTATTGATCGCTCTGCCCGACATGGAGAACGACATGCAATTTGGAATGCGCTTCAGGCGGCAGGATGCCGCCGACAAGGTAAATGATCGCTTCTGGCACACGATCGAGGGCACACCGCTCGACGAGGTGCGCCGTATTCAGGAAGAGCGGCTGCGCGATCAGATGGCGTATCTCAAGGCGAACTCGACCTTCTATCAGGAAAAGTTCGCCGAGGCCGGTGTGGACTTCGACGATATCCGCACCATCGCAGACCTGCAAAAACTGCCCTATACCTACAAGACCGAGATCCGCGAAAGCCTCGCTGCCGAGCCGCCCTTTGGCAAGCACCGTGCCGCGCCCATGTCGGACATCATCCAGATGCAGGCCTCGTCGGGCACGACCGGCAGCCCCTCATATGTGGCCCTGACAGAATCCGACGCCGAGATGTGGCACGAGATGACAGCGCGCTGCTTCTTTGCCAATGGCATGCGCCCCGGCGACATGGTGTTGCACGCGTTTTCGCTGGCCAAGGGCTTTGTCGGCGGCATCCCCGTGATGCAGGGGTTGCAGTATATGGGCGCGATCGATGTGCCGGTGGGGGCGGATGGCGGTGCCGAACGGCTGCTGCGTGCCTGCGCGGATACGCGCCCGCGCTGCATCGTTGGTGCTCCGAATTTCGTTCTGCACCTGGCCGAAAAAGCGCCCGAAGTGCTGGGCTGCAAGGCTAGTGAGTTGGGCGTGGAACAGGTCATCGTCGGTGGCGAACCCGGCGGCGGCATCCCTGCTATCCGCGCCAAGATCGAAGCGGCTTGGGGGGCGAAATGCACCGAAATGCTGGGCGGAACCGATCTGGGCGTGACTTACTGGGCCGAGTGCGACGAACAGTCGGGAATGCATATGGTCAACATGGACTATATCATCACCGAATTGCTCGATCCCGATAGCGGCAGGATCATTCCCTGGGAAAAGGGCGCCGAGGGCGAGATGATCTATACCGCGATCGGCCGCCAGGCGAGCCCGCTCGTGCGGTTCCGGTCAGGCGACTATATCGAGGTCATCGACACCGAATGCGCCTGCGGGCGCACCGGCCCCAAGATCCGCTGCACCGGTCGCACCGACGACATGCTGATCGTGCGCGGGGCCAATGTATTCCCGTCCGCCATCAACAGCGTAATCACCGAGATGGTGCCAGACACCAATGGCGTCATGCGGATCGTCGCTGATTTCGAGGGCCACACCACGCAGGGCGCGCTGACGGTGATTGTCGAACGCGGCCCCGGTCGTGATCCGGCCGATGACGCCGCCCTCAAGAAGAAGATCGAGCAACGCCTGCGCGACGCGCTTGTCTTCAAGGCCGACGTTCACCTGGTGGCGGCTGACACTTTCGAAAAACCCGGCGCCGCCAAGGTCGCCTTTGTTCTCAGGGAATATCCGAACCTGCCATGACCAAAATGAAATCCCTGCTTGATACCGGGTCCGACGACTTTCGGGCAAATGACGCACACTACCGTGAAAAACTCTCCGATCTGCACGCGCTGCGGCTGCTGCAACGTGTCGGCGGCCCCAAAAAGGCGCGCGACCGGCATGTGGAGAAGGGCAAGATCCTGCCGCGGGAACGGATTGAACGCCTGATCGACCCGGGCACACCATTTCTGGAACTCGGAGAACTTGCCGGGTTGAACAAATACAATGGCGTGCCGCCGGGCGCGGGCATCATCACCGGGATCGGTGTGATCGAGGGCCGTCAATGCATGATCATCGCCAATGATGCCACGGTAAAGGGCGGCACCTATTTCGGCATGACATCGCGCAAACATGTGCGGGCGCAGAAGATCGCATGGAAGAACCGTCTGCCCGTTATCACCCTCGTGGACTCCGGCGGCGCCTTCCTGCCGGATCAGGAAAACATCTTTCCCGACGAAGGCCAGTTCGGGTCCATCTTTCACCAACAGGTTGGCATGTCCGGCGATGGTGTGCCGCAAATCGCCGTGGTCATGGGGCCCTGCACTGCGGGTGGTGCCTATATCCCCGCGCTCTGTGACGAAGTGGTGATCGTGCGCGGTCAGGGCTTTATGTATCTGGGCGGACCGGAATTGACCTTTGCCGCAACCGGCGAAAAGGTCGAAGCCGAAGAACTGGGTGGCGGCAAGATGCATTCGTCCGTCTCCGGCGTGACCGACCATTTGGCTGAAGATGACGCCCATGCTCTGGCCATCACGCGCGAAATTGTCAGCCATCTTGGCGAAAAACCCCAACCCCGCAAGACGCCCGAAGCGCCCCGTGCGCCCGCCTACCCGGTCGAAGAGATTTATGGACTCATCAGCCGCGACCCCAAGGTACCGACCGACAACCGCGAAATCGTGGCTCGGTTGGTCGATGAGAGCGATTTTCACGAATTCAAACCGCTTTATGGCGACACGATCATGACCGGCTGGGGTCGCATCCACGGCCACGAGGTCGGTATTCTCGCCAATACAGGTGTGCTTTTCGTCGAAGCCGCGCTGAAGGCCACGCATTTCATCAATCTCTGCGTGCAGCGTGATATTCCGCTGCTGTTCCTGGCCGATGTGAACGGCTTCATGGTCGGGCGCGAGGTCGAGCAGATGGGCATCGCAAAAGCCGGTGCGAAGATGATCACGGCCATGTCTTCGGCCCGGGTGCCGAAATTCACAATCATCACCGGTGGCTCTTACGGGGCCGGATACCTGGCGATGCTGGGCCGCCCGTTCCAGCCGGACGCAATGTTCGCCTGGCCGACGGGACGGTCGGCGATCATGGGGCCGGAACAGGCCGCCAGCGTGCTAGCTCAGGTCCGCGCGCAGATCAACGAACGCGAAGGCAGAAACTGGACCGCCGAGGAGGAGGAGGCCTTCAAGGCACCGATCCGCGAGGAATACGAAGATTTTCAGGGAGCCTATAATTTTGCTTCCAACCTTTGGATCGACAGCGTGATCGAGCCCTGTGAGACCCGTGACGTCATGGCGCTGATGCTAGATGTGACATCGCGCAGACCCAAGGTCGAGACCAACTTCGGCGTGTTCAGGATGTGAGGAGCGAACCGTGAAAATCAAAACGCTTCTGATCGCCAACCGCGGCGAAATTGCCTGCCGGATCGCGCGCACTGCGCGGGCCAGCGGTATCACACCTGTCGGCATACATTCGCAGGCCGACGCCAATGCCCTGCATGTCCGCGAGATCGGCAAATCTGTCTGTATCGGCGGCGGACCGGCCTCCGAAAGTTACCTGAAGATCGACGCGGTGATTGCCGCCGCGCAATCGGTGGGCGCGGATGCGATCCATCCCGGTTACGGCTTTCTGGCCGAAAACCCCGATTTTGCCCGCGCGGTCGAAGCCGCCGGCATGATATTCATGGGGCCGACGCCGGAAACGCTGGAACGTTTCGGCGACAAGGCCAGCGCCAAAGAGGCCGCCGTGGCGGCCAGCGTCCCGGTGATTTCGGGCGCCGAAGGTGCGCGGTCCGATCCCGAGCAGATTGCCGAGGAGGTGCGCCAAATGGGCCTGCCGGTGCTGCTCAAGGCTGTCGGCGGCGGTGGTGGGCGAGGGCAACGGCTCGTCACCGACGAAACCACGCTGGTCGAGGACATCGAAGGCGCGCTGCGCGAAGCAAAATCCACCTTCGGTTCCGAAGGGCTGCTGTTGGAGCGTTTCCTGCCCGAGGCGCGCCATGTCGAAGTGCAGATCGCAGGTGACGGCAAGGGCCATGTGGTGCACCTGTTCGAACGCGATTGCACGCTTCAGCGCCGTCACCAGAAGGTCATCGAGGAAGCCCCGGCCTGGGGATTGCCGCGCACGCTTCTGGACGACATCGCGCGCGACGCGGTGCGCCTCGGTGAAACGCTGGACTATCGCGGGCTGGGCACGGTCGAATTTCTGGTCGCGGGGGACGAATATTTCTTTCTTGAGGTGAACCCGCGCATTCAGGTGGAACATCCCGTCACCGAAGCGATCACCGGGCTGGACCTTGTCGCGCTTCACCTGCGCATTGCCGAAGGCGCGGGCCTCGGGCTGGTGCAGGAGGATCTGGCGATCAACGGCCATGCGGTCGAGGCACGGCTATACGCCGAAGATCCGGCGATGCAATTCGCCCCGTCGACGGGTACGCTCACCACGCTCAGCCTGCCATCGGGCCTGCGTATCGACAGCGGCGTCGAGGAAGGCGATGCCGTCACGCCCTACTACGACCCGATGATCGCCAAGCTGATCGTGCACGCGCCCGACCGGGAAACCGCATTGGCACGTCTGGCCACGGCGCTTGATCATGTCGCGGTCGAAGGTGTCGAAACCAATCGCGCCTTTTTGACGGCGCTGGCGCGAAACCATGAATTCGAACGGATGCAGGTGCATACCCGCTGGATCGACGGCAGGCTGGATGAGCTGACACAGGCACCCGGCCTGACCCGCCCCGATCTGTGGAAAGCAACCGCTGCCATTCTCTTCGTGACCCAGTCGCGCAGCGACACAAACGCCAATCCCTGGACCAACCGTGATGCCTTTACCGGCTGGCGGCTTGGACTGGGCGGCGATGCGATGGAAGCGGGGCAGCGCGTGACGCTTACCGATTCTGACGAGGTATCCGAGGAATTGCGCGTCAGTCCTGTCAAACCGGGTGCCAGATACACCGTCTATTCGGAAAACGGCGAGGCGCTGACACTGTCGGCACGCGAAATCACGCCGGGCCGTTGGCGCCTGAACGAGGGCGACACTGTCCACCTGATCGAGGCACGTCTGCATGCCGGCGTGATCGAACTGGGCACGCCCGAAGGCCGCCTGGTCTTCCGCCCCGCCGCGCCCCTTGCCTTTGCCGGCGGCGATGCCGCGGCGGATCGCGCCGTGACCTCTCCGCTGACCGGCATGATTGTCGAAATCAAGGTCTCCGATGGTCAGAGCGTGGCCGAAGGCGACGTGGTTGCGGTCATGGAATCCATGAAACTCGAAATCTCGATCCGGGCGGCCGCGGCCGGGATCGCCAGCCACATATCCGTCTCGAATGGAGACATGGTCGACCGGGGCCAGGTCATCGCCGAGATTCTGCCATCCGAGGAGTGATGAAATGAACGACTTTCCCAAATTCGTCGAATTTCGTGAAGAAGGCCCGCGCGAGGGTTTTCAGATCGAAAAGAAGATTTATCCGATCGAAGAGCGGATCGAACTGATCGACATGCTCAGCGAAACCGGTCTGAAGCGCATTCAGGTCGGAAGTTTCGTCAGCCCGAAATACGTACCGCAAATGGCCGACACCGGCGAGTTGTTCCAGCGTATCAAGCGCAAGCCGGGCGTGAATTACACATCGCTGTGGCTGAACGACAAAGGGTTTCGCAAGGCCCTGACCGCGCATGAGGTCGATATCGACCCGCGCCTGCTGTTCTATCCCTCCGAGGCATTCGCCCAATCGAACAACAATTGTTCCTCGGCGGAGATGCGGGAAAAACAACGCGACTGGGTCCGTCTTTACAAGGAAGAAGGATATACCGTCGACGCGGCCTATGTGATGACGGCCTTTGGCTGCAACTTCGAAGGCCCCATCCCGCAAGAGCGAATCTTGGACGATTTCCGCTTTATCCTTCAGCTGTGCGAAGAAGAGAACATCCCCGTGCCGATCCTCGTGGTCGCCGACACCATGGGTTGGGGAAACCCCGAGGCGGTCAAACGGATGATCGGCGCGCTGCGCGAAATGGCGCCCGAGGCGCGCATCGGTATGCACATCCATGATACGCGTGGGCTGGGGATCGCCAATCTCCATGCCGCCCTGTCGATGGGCGTGGACATGTTCGAAAGCTCGGTCGCCGGTCTTGGCGGCTGTCCTTTCGCGGGCCACGGTCACGCCCGCGCCGCAGGCAATGTCTGCACCGAGGATGCGGTGTTCCTGTGTCACGAGCTCGGCATCGAAACCGGCATTGATCTGGACAAGCTGATCGCAGCGGCGAACAAGGCAGAAGAGATCATCGGCGTGCCGCTCATGGGCCGGGTCATGCATACCGGCGGCCTGGACAAATATCGCAAGGCAAGCTGAGGGAGAATGAAGATGACAAAGGCACTTGATGGGAAGGTGGTTCTGGTCACCGGGGCCGGCGGTGGGATCGGGCGTGATATCGCCTTGATGGCAGCCTCGGAAGGCGCCGCCGTGGTGGTCAATGATCTGGGCGCGTCACTGAAGGGCACCGGACAGACGGAAACCGCGGCGCAGAAAGTCGTTGAAGAAATCAAGGCGGCGGGCGGCGATGCGATCGCCGATGGCGGCAACGTCACCGATCCGGACGCCGCGCGCGCGATGATCGAAGCCGGAGTCAGCGAATTCGGCCGCATCGACGCGGTGGTGAACAACGCGGGCATCCTGCGCGACGGGTTCTTCCACAAGATGACCTACGAGGATTTCGACGCGGTTGTGAAGGTCCATCTCTACGGTGCGTTCAACACCAGCCGCGCGGCGGCCGATTATTTCCGCGAACAAGAGGGCGGTGCTCTGGTGCACATGACCTCGACCTCGGGGCTGATTGGCAATCTGGCGCAGGCGAATTATTCGGCGGCAAAGCTGGGCATCGCGGCCTTCTCGAAATCGGTCGCGCTCGACCTGAAACGCTGGAACGTGCGGTCAAACTGCATCGCGCCCTTCGCCTGGAGCCGGATGATCTCGTCTATCAAGACAGACACCCCGGAACAGGCGGCACGGGTCGAAAAGATCAAGGAAATGACACCGGCCAAAGTCGCTCCAATGGCCTGTTTCCTGATGAGCGACCGCGCGGCCGACGTGTCCGGACAGATCTTTGCGGTTCGCAAGAACGAAATCTTCCTGTTCAACCAGCCCCGCCCGGTGCGGTCGGTTCATTCCGGTGATGGCTGGACCGCCGACGAAATCGCCGAGCGTGCCATTCCCGCGCTCAAATCGCAATTCACACCGCTCGAAGTTTCGGCGGATGTCTTTTCGTGGGATCCTGTCTGATGGGAAGACGCAAAGAAAAAATCAGCTCCGACATTGCCTGGAGCACCTCTGACAAGATCAGCGTGCGCGGGCTCGATCTGCCCAACGAAATCCTGGGCCACATGAATCTGGGCGATCTGGCGTTCCTGCAACTGACCGGTCGCAAGGCGACGCCCGAGGAAAGCCGGGTGTTCAACGCGATCGTCATCACCCTGGTCGAACATGGCATCACGCCCTCGGCCATTGCCGCGCGTATGACCTATATGGGGGCGCCGGAATCGCTTCAGGCGGCGGTTGCCGCCGGGCTTTGCGGGCTGGGTACGGTCTTTGTCGGCTCGATGGAAGGCGCATCCAGGATGCTTTACGAGGCGCTGCCGCAGGACAAGCTGGGCACCGGCGCCGATCTGGATGCGATCGCGGTGGAAACGGTTGAAAAATTCCGCGCCCGCAAGATGATCGTGCCGGGGCTCGGACATCCGGTGCACAAGCCGGTCGATCCGCGCACACCTCGCCTGTTCCAGATCGCTGCCGAGAACGGCAAGTCCGGTGAATACATCGAGTTGATCCAGAAAATTCAGGCCGTTGCCGAAGAAAAATCGGGTAAGATGCTGCCGATTAACGCCACCGGGGCGATCGGAGCAATCTGCTGTGAATTTGGCTTCCCCTGGAAGATCGTGCGGGGCTTTGGCGTCATGGCACGCGCCATCGGTCTTGTCGGTCATATCCTCGAAGAGAGCGAAAACCCGATTTCCTATGAGCTTTGGCAGCGTGCCGAGCAGGAAATTCTTGAAACGTCGGGTCCGGGAGCGAAGTAACCGATGCAGACGTCAGTCCCAGACACTCATACCGATCTGCGCGATGCCTTGCGCGCACTTTGCGCGCAGTTTCCGCCAGAATATCATCGCAGGTTCGGCGAAAACGAAACCTACCCCGAGGAATTCGTCGATGCGCTGACCCGCGAGGGCTGGCTTGCCGCAATGATCCCCGAGGAATACGGCGGCTCGGGTCTGGGCCTGACGGAAGCCTCGATCATCATGGAGGAGGTGAACCGCTGCGGCGGAAACGCGGGCCATTGCCACGGGCAGATGTATAACATGGGCACGCTTCTGCGACATGGTTCGGATGAGCAAAAGCAGACATACCTGCCCGGCATCGCCAGCGGCGCGTTGCGCCTGCAATCCATGGCCGTGACCGAACCGACAACCGGGACCGACACCACCAAACTGAAGACCACCGCGGTCAAGAAGGGTGACCGGTATGAGATCAATGGCCAGAAGGTCTGGATCAGCCGTATTCAGCATTCTGACCTGATGATCCTGCTGGCACGCACCACGCCGTTGAACGAGGTCACGAAAAAGTCGCAGGGCCTGTCGATCTTTATGGTCGAACTGAAAGAGGCCATCGGCAACGGGATGGAGGTCCGCCCCATCGCCAATATGCCCGGCCACGAAACCAATGAAGTGTTTTTCGACAACTTGGAAATCCCCGCCGAGAACCTGATTGGGACCGAGGGGCGCGGATTTTACCATATTCTTGACGGGCTGAATGCCGAACGGACCCTGATTGCGGCGGAATGTATCGGTGATGGATACTGGTTCGTTGACAAGGCCCGCATCTATGCCGGCGACCGCATGGTCTTTGACCGTCCCATCGGCCAGAACCAGGGCGTGCAATTCCCTATCGCCAGGTCCTATGTGAACATCGAGGCCGCCAATCTGATGCGCTTTGAAGCCTGCAGGCGGTTCGATGCTGGGCTGGATTGCGGAGCACAGGCGAATATGGCCAAGCTGCTGGCTTCGGAGGCCAGCTGGGAAGCGGCCAATGCCTGCATCCAGACCCATGGCGGCTTCGGTTTCGCACGGGAATACGATGTCGAGCGCAAGTTCCGCGAGGCGCGCCTCTATCAGGTCGCCCCGATCTCGACCAACCTGATCCTGTCATATGTCGGAGAACATATCCTCGGCATGCCAAGATCGTTCTGAAGGCCAGGGTTATGGGTGAGATCGACCTTGACGCGCTGGCGCCCTGGCTGGGACGCACCGAGACCAAGGAAGATGTTCTGACGCAGGGGCTGATCGACAAATTCCGCGCCACGCTCGGTCCGCATCTTTGGGACGGATCAGGCGATGTCCCGCTGGGAATTCATTGGTGCATTGCCCTTGATACCGTGCCAGCTGCCGCCCTTTCAGCAGACGGCCATGCCGCGAGGGGTGGATTTCTGCCCCCAGTTCCGCTGCCCGCCCGCATGTGGGCGGGCGGCGATGTTACGCATATCGCGCCGCTGAAGACCGGCGAAACCATCACCCGCCGCTCGGTGATCGGGGACATAACGGCCAAGCAGGGCCGCAGTGGCCCATTGGTTTTTGTGACCGTCGAGCACGAGTATCTGAGTGGCGAACGGCTTTGTATCCGGGAGCAGCAATCGATCGTTTATCGTGAGATTTCCACCCCCCGCACGGGCGAGAGCGCAGCTGACGCGGGTGACCCCACCACGCTTAGATCGACGCTGACACCGGATCCTGTTTTTCTGTTTCGCTATTCAGCGCTGACGTTCAATGCCCATCGCATTCACTATGATTACGTCTACGCCACCGAAACCGAAGCCTATTCCGGACTTGTTGTGCATGGTCCATTGCAGGCCACGCTGCTTCTGAATCTGGCGGCGGATGCGTTGAAGACATCGCCCCACCGGTTTTCGTTCCGCGGCCTCGCGCCACTCACCCTGCCCTGCGAATTGCAACTGCACAATGAAGAGACCGGCACCTCCGGGACAGTCTGGTGTCAGGATCAAAACGGTCTTCGAAGCTTTTCCGCAGAGTACGCGGCTGTCTGATCGGTTTCCTTTGGTAGCGGATTCAGTTGTTGACCAATTTTTCTAACATCTGTTAGGGTCTGGACCCATTAATCGGCTTGCGACCACCTTGTCGGCGTGATTCACGCTCCCAAACTGATGGGGGCATGATGAGCAATCTTTTCTGGCTGAGCGACGAGCAGATGGCGCGGCTGCGACCGTTCTTTCCAAAGAGCCATGGCAAACCGAGGGTCGACGATCGGCGGGTCTTGAGCGGTATAATCTTCATCAATCGTAATGGCTTGCGTTGGTCCGATGCGCCCACGGAGTATGGTCCACCGAAGACGCTCTACAACCGATGGAAGCGCTGGAGCGACATGGGAGTTTTCGCCCGGATGATGGAGGGGCTTGCTGCCGAGGGCGCCGACCGGAAGACAGTGATGATCGACGCCACCTATCTCAAGGCGCACCGCACGGCTTCGAGCCTGCGGTTGAAAAAGGGGGGCGTGGCAGGCTGATTGGGCGAACGAAGGGTGGCATGAACACCAAGTTACATGCCGTCACGGACACGAACGGCCGCCCAATCAGGTTTTTCATGACAGCCGGCCAGGTCAGCGACTACACCGGCGCGGCAGCCCTGCTGAGCAGCCTGCCTGGGGCAGAATGGTTGTTGGCCGATCGGGGTTATGACGCCGACTGGTATCGTGAAGCCTTGCAGGACAAGGGCATCAAGGCCTGCATCCCGGGCCGAAAGTCCCGAGGCAAGCCCGTCAAATACGACAAGCGCCGCTACAAGCGGCGCAACCGTATCGAGATCATGTTCGGAAGGCTAAAGGACTGGCGCCGCGTTGCGACCCGCTACGACAGGTGCCCGAAGGTCTTTCTGTCCGCCGTGGCTCTCGCTGCAACTGTCATCTTCTGGCTTTGAGAATTAACGAGTCTGGAGCCTAGCCTTGCCGAAACGACAAAAGACCAGCGCGTAATCGGCCACATGCGCGCCGGTGGACCAGCACTTGTTGCCGTTCAGCACCCAGCCGTCGCCATCCTTGGTGGCCGTGGTGCGCAGATCGGTGACCGCGGACCCCGCCTCGGGTTCACTGATGGCGATGGCGATGAATTTCCTGCCCGCCGCCATGTCCGGCAGAAACCGCTCTTTCTGTTCATCGTTGCCCAGAATGCTGATCGCCCGCGACGGACCGTTCAGGTAAAGCTGCGAGACCAGCGCGGTGTTGAAACAGACCCGCGCCATTTCCTCCAGAAAGACGGTGCCCTGCACCACCGGCGCGCCGGAGCCGCCGTATTCCTCGGGGATGAACATGCCCAGATAGCCAAGCTCGGCCAGCTTGTCGCGGTTGGCGGCGGGAAATTCCTCTTTGTCGTCCCAATAGGCGGCCTTTGGGGCGAATTCCCGTTCGGCCAGCTTGCGGGCCTCCGAGCGAAAATCTTCCAGTTCCGGATCGAGCTTGAACATGTCAGTTTTTGTCCTCTGAGCGCGTGGAAAGCCCGGATTGGCGCAATGCGCCCAATACGCGTGCCGTATCGGCACCCGCTGCCGGGGCGGGTATGGGGGGCACGCGGTTATGACGTGCAAATTGCATTGGCAGCCCTGGAACAGGGACCGTGCCCAGATCTGGATGCGGAAGGTCATGGATCATGCCGCGTGCGCGCATGTCTTCGTCCGACACTACTTCAGCGAGCGTGCGCACCGCAGCGCCCGGCACATGTGCGCTGTTCAGGGCCGCGAAAATCTCGGCGCGGGTATGACGTGAGGTCCACGCTGTCACCCAGCCATCGACTCGGGCACGTTGCGCGCAGCGCGCAGGCCCTTCGGCAAGCTCGGCATCTTCGGCCAGATCAGGGCGGCCCATGGCACGGGTCAGGTGCTGCCAGTGGCGATCGTTCAGGCACATAATAGCCACCTGTCCGTCTTGCGCCGGAAACAGGTCGTAGGGTGCGACCTTGAGCACGGCCTGACTGTTGCCGGCCCGGTCAGCGAACCCGTCGGGCGCCAGCAAAAAGCTTGCGATATTCGATGCCAGCGCGTGGTGTGTGACGTCCTGCATTGCGATTTGGACAAAGTCCCCGCGCCCTGTCGTGCCGCGCGCATGCAAGGCTGCCATAATGCCACCAAAAAGGTGGATACCGCCAAGAAAATCGGCGATCGCTGCACCGCATTTCACCGGTGGACCATCTGGAAACCCGGTCACCGACATCAGCCCTGTCAGCGCCTGAATGGGGAAATCCATTGCCGGTGCATCGCGGTAAACGGAATCGGCGGCGTAGCCCTTGCCCGACCCCATGACCAAGCGCGGATTGCGAGCCGAGAGCGTCTCCCACCCGATACCCAGTTTTTCCATCGTACCAGGCCGGGAATTCTCGATCAACACGTCGGCGTTATCCGCCAGCGCCAGCAGCGCGGAGCGCCCTTCCTCCGACTGGAGATCAAGCACCACGCTTTGTTTGCTGGAATTCAGCATCATCGCCGCCGGGTTTTCGCGCCCGCCCGCGATGCCGCGAATGGTGTCACCGCCGGGCGGCTCAACCTTGATGACCTCGGCGCCCATGAGAGCGAACATCAGCCCGCAATAGGGCCCGAGATAAACCTGACCCAGATCCACCACTTTGAGCCCAGTCAGGGGGCCACCCGCTGCCGCCGCGGTCATGTGCCGCTAAAGCACGGTTTGCGCTTTTCCCTGAAGGCAGCCACGGCTTCGCGATGATCCTCGGTCTGCATGATAAAGGCCTCGGCGGTGGCCTCGATCTCAAGATAGGTGGCAAAGTCGCAATCCATGCCGCGGTTCAGCATCGCCTTGCCCAGCCCGAAAGCACGGGTCGGCCCGTCGGCCAGACGCGTGGCAAGTGCAATGGCTTCCGCCTCCAGCGCGTCTTCGTCGTGAATTGCATGGACTATCCCCAGATCGCGCGCCTCCTGCGCGCCGATCACCTGGGCGGTCATGAACATGGCCTTGGCGCGCTGCGTGCCAACCACCCGCGACAGCAGGTAAAGCCCGCCTCCATCGGGCACGATCGCCACCCGCGCATAGGCCTGGCAGAACTGGGCCGAGGGTGCGGCGAGGATCACATCGGCCAGAAGCGCGATATTGAACCCCACACCAAATGCAGGCCCCGCAACCGCCGCAATCACCGGCTTTTCAAGATCATAGAGCATCCGGGTGACGCGGTGTTGTTGCTTCATGCGGTCGCGCATTGCGGTTGGCGACGCGCCTGCAAAGGTGTTGATGTCACCGCCCGCGCAAAATGCGCCACCGGTTCCGGCGATTAGCAGCGCGCGGACACGGTCGTCATCGCGCACTTCCGTGACGATGCGCTCCATCTCCTTGCGCGCGGCCTGGTCGAGCGCATTCTTCTTCGCGGGGAAGTCGAACGTCATCCGACCGACACCCTCTGAGCATTTGTACAGCAGGGTCACCGCTTCCTCCTCCCGGAAATGGATCTCTTGGGAACACGCTAGAGGCGGGTTGTGCCAACAAGCTATAGGTCAGCGCCGGAAAACAGATTTGTGTTAAATAGATGCCGCCCGTTTTTTCCGTTGCGGTCTCAAGGCCGCGGTGTTTCGGTCTGGCCAGAGATGCGCTGACGGCGGCTCCGCGCAACGTCCTGATGAAACAGCAAAGAGACCGAAACCATGTATTCCGAAACTCTTCTCGGCCATCTGCGCCTGCCCGTGATCTGCTCGCCAATGTTCCTGGTATCCGGTCCCGACCTTGTCATCGCCCAGTGCAAAGCCGGCGTGATCGGCAGTTTTCCCGCCTTGAACGCACGCGAAAAAGACGGCGAGCCCCCCCTGCTTGAAGCCTGGCTCAAACGCATCACCGAAGAGCTCGATGCACATAATCAGGCCAATCCCGACCGGCCCGCCGCGCCCTTTGCGGTCAACCAGATCGTGCACCGCTCGAATGATCGGGTCGAACGCGACGTCGAGATATGTGCCCGTTGGAAGGTGCCAGTCTGGATCACTTCGATGGGTGCACGCGAAGACGTGAACCAGGCGGCACATGATTGCGGCGGCATCGTGCTGCATGACGTGATCAACAACAAATACGCCCGGAAAGCGATCGATAAGGGCGCCGACGGCCTGATCGCGGTCTGCGCGGGCGCCGGCGGCCACGCCGGGGCCTTGTCACCCTTTGCGCTGGTTCAGGAAATCCGGGCATGGTTCGACGGTCCGCTGGCGCTGTCGGGTTCTATCGCCACCGGACAGGCTATATTAGCGGCGCAGGTCATGGGCGCCGATTTCGGATATATCGGATCGCCCTTCATCGCTACGACCGAGGCTGTCGCTTCGGAGGAGTACAAGCAGATGATCGTCGACAGCTGTGCGGACGATATCGTCTACACCAATCATTTCAGCGGCGTGAACGCGAATTACCTGAAGCCGTCAGTCCGGGCGGTCGGCCTCGACCCGGACAACCTGACCGGCGTCGGCAACAAGCTCAATCTGTCGACGGGCGACATTCGGCCCAAGGCCTGGCGTGACATCTGGGGCAGTGGTCAGGGGATCGGTGCGGTCGGCGCGGTGACGACGACAGCGGACTATGTTGACCGTCTCGTCCGAGAATACCATGCCGCCAAAGATGCGCTCTGCGCCTGACGAAAAAGGGCGGCAAGTTGCCCAGCCGCCCATCTGATCCTGCCACTATCGCAGATGCCTGAGGAGCGATCTCAGCGGTCTTTTTGGTTGATGATCAGTTCTGCATTCTCGGGCAGTTCCGCAACAATGCTCACCGCGTCGGCACGGATCCTGGCATGCAATTTAAAGGCCTCAGCTGCGGCCGCTTCCGCAGCTGAGGCGTCGGCGCCGTCTTCCAGCACAAGCGAAAGCCGGATCATGTCACGGTCACTTTCGCGTGTCACCACGGCCTGCGCGGCTTTTGCGCCAGGCGTACCGATGACAACTTCTTCAACCACGCGCGGATAAACGAAAATCTCGCGCACTTTGACCGCTGCGCCGACCCTGCCCTGCAGCGCTGAAATCCGGCTGACGGTGCCATCCGCGTTGCTCTCAAGCGCCAAGGCACTGTCGCCGGTGCCGAACCGGATCATCGGCCACGTAGCATCGCGCGCGGTCACGACAACCTCGCCTGGTTCACCATGGGCGACCTGTTCCCCGCTGACCGGATCGCAGATCTGCACCACGCGGTCGGGATGAACCAGATAGCCGTCGCCGCCATCCTCATAGGCGACAAGGCCCAGATCGGCTGTGGCATAGGCGGCCCAGGTCGACACGCCGTAATCGGCCTCGATCCGGCGGCGTTTGGCCATCCAGTCGCCCATTTCCCCGCCCAGAAAGGCGGTTTTCACCTTCCATGCGTCGCGGCCATAGGTTTCGATCACCTTGTCCGCCAGCGTCAGGAAAAACGCAGTCGAAGCACAGATCGAAGTCACGCCGGTTTCGACGATGATTTGTGCCTGAAGCTCGGTGTTGCCGACGCCGCCCGGGATCACAGTGGCGCCTGCGGCCTGTGCCGCTTCGTCGAACAGCAGGCCAGCCGGTACCAGATGATACATCCAGGTGTTCAGGATGATATCTCCCGGCCCCACGCCTGCGGCCTTGAACAGAAGGTCAAGGCCGTGGCCGCCACCGCCCGAAAGGGCTGGTTCGAAAATCGGGCCGGGGGACACGTAGATTCGCCCGATATCCTTTAAATCCGAGGCGAGGAACCCGCCAAAAGGCGGGTTCTCGCGCTGAATTTTCAGAAGCTCTTCCTTCTTCATCACTGGAAGGCGCGAAAGGTCCGCCACCGATGTGACGGCTGCCGGATCGAATCCGGCAGCCGTGAATCGCGATTTCAGACCAGGAGCCTTTTCGGCCGCAGCGGCATAGGCTTGCGCTATATCTCGGTAGATATCATCAGACATTTCCATGCCTCCTCGTCCAATCGGGCGTTAAAGCGGGCAGTCCTTACGGAAGTTCGGCGTGCGCTTCTCGCGGTGCGACAACACACCCTCCTTGACGTCCTCGCTCATGAAGCCAAGCATCTCCAGCGCGGTCGACGCATCAAAGATCGGCCCGGCCTGGCGCAGCCAGTTGTTCAGCGAATACTTGGTCCAGCGAATCGCGCTTTGCGAGCCGTTGGCTAGTTCGACGGCTGTATCCAGCGCGATCTGCTGCAGCTCGTCATCCTCGACGCACATTGATACCAGACCGATACGCTCGGCCTCTTCGCCCGACACCGGCTTGCAGGTCATCAGATAGTATTTCGCCTTGGCCATCGAGGTCAGCAGCGGCCAGATAATCGCCGCGACGTCACCGGCGGCAACACCAAGGCGGGGATGACCATCGACAATCTTGGCCCGTTTTCCGGCGATCGAGATGTCGGCCAGGATGGCAACCACAAGGCCCGCGCCGGCCGCAGGGCCATTGATCGCGGAAATGATCGGCTTGTTGCAGTTGATGATGTTGTAGACGAGATCCTTGGCTTCTTTCCACGTCTTCATGATCTCGTGCGAGTCCCCGATCATCTTTTCAATCAGGCTGAAATCGCCACCGGCGGAAAACGCCTTGCCCGCACCGGTCACGATAACCGAATTGATGTCTGGGTCACGGTCGATATCGATCCACATGTCCGTCATCTGGGTGTGAGTTTCGGCATCGACCGAGTTAAACGTCTCGGGCCGGTCGAACGTGATGCGCAGCACGCGATCCGCCGGGTAGTCAAATTTCAGTTTATCGTATTTTGCATAACGATCCGACATAGTTCTATTTCCTCCGTGGGGTATTGAGTCAGCCAGGCAGTCCCAGGACGGCCTTGGACAGGATGTTTCTTTGGATTTCGTTCGATCCACCGTAGATCGTGGTAGGTCTGGCCTTGTAGAAACTCGCCAGAACATCGACACTTACGTTGCCGACTTGGAGCGGCCCGATGGAGCCGCCATCGGGTCCGGCTGCTTCGATCATCAGCTCGGTGATGCGCTGGAAGCATTCAGTCACCCAAATCTTCAGCATGGAGACATCCGCACCCAGCGTCTCGCCACGTTTGAGCTGATCTGCAAAACGGGCATAAAGCGCGGCATGATCTTCCACATCCAGTGCCGCCTGGGCAAATCGATCGCGAAACACCGGATCATCAAACGCGCCACGGCCCCGTGCAAAGCTTTCCAATTGCCCCAGTGCGTTCTGGGCCAGGCTTGGCGAACCGATGAAGATGCGCTCGAAGCTCAGGAGAGCCTTGGCCATCGTCCAACCCTTGTTCAGCTCGCCCACAAGGTTCTCGCGGGGCGTCCGGGCATCGTCAAAGAAGACCTCACAAAACTCAGTTTCACCCGAGAGGGTCTTGATCGTGCGAACATCGACTCCGGGCTGATCCATCGGAGCAAGCAGGAAACTGATGCCCTGTTGTTTCTTGGGTGCATCCGGATCGGTGCGCACCAGCATGAAAATGTGCGTAGCGTCATGCGCCATCGTGGTCCAGATCTTCTGTCCGTTGATGACAAAGTCGTCCCCGTCAATTTCTGCACGCGTGCGCAGGTTCGCCAGATCGGACCCAGCGCCCGGCTCTGAGTAGCCTTGGCACCAGATGTCATCGCAACTCAGGATACGCGGCAGCCAGTAATCTTTTTGGTCCTGGGTGCCGAACTTGATGATCAGAGGGCCGACCATCTGCACGCCCATATCGCGGCCACGATTGACGCCCCAGCGTTGCTGCTCTTCGTAGAAAATCAGCAGCTTGGCGGCGTTCAGGCCCATGCCACCATATTCTGTGGGCCATGCTGGCGCGACCCAGCCCTTCGCGTGCAGCTTGCGGTGCCAGTGTTCGATCTCGGCGAACTTTGGACGGTGCGGCAGATGGCGCAGCTCTTCGGGGTATTCGGCCTCGAAGAACTGGCGCACCTCCTTGCGGAACTCTGCATCGGTCATTGCGTTCCAGTCGGTCATTGTGCGGCCCCCTCTGCTTCGCGTGCCTCGAACCATATCCGCCTGTGATAGGCATCGTCGCCCAACCAGGCCGACAGCACCAACGCCCGGTTCAGATAGAGCCCGATATCGAATTCGTCGGTATAGCCGACCGCGCCATGAAGCTGGATCGCATCACGAGTGATTTTTTTGGCCGCGGTCACCGCACGTGACTTGGCCCGGCTGGCCAACCGGGCGCGGATCTTCGGATCCGTTTCGCCGTCCATCTGCGCCAGAGCTTCGCCGACGCCTGCCTGCGCGACCTCGCACATCACGTGAAGGTCGACAGCACGGTGCTGGATGACCTGGAATGACCCGATCGGCTTGTCGAACTGCTCCCGCGTCTTGATGTAATCGAGCGTGATCTCGAAGGCGCGCTCGCTCAGGCCGACAAGCTCGGCGGCGGCAAGCGCCGTTGCATCGACGACAGCCTCGGCCAGCGCGTCCTGAACCGCTCTTCCGCTGGCCAGTTCGGCGGCCGGGGTTCCCGAAAACGAAAGCTCGCCCAAGGAACTGCCATCGGCTTGCGCACGCTTGTTGATGACGAACCCGTCCGCGTTTGCCTCGACCAATACCAGAACCTGACCATCGTCTCCCTGGGTCACAACAAGGAACCCTTGCGATCCGGCCGCGCCGGCCACCCAAGCCTTGGCGCCGGTCAGCTTTCCGTCTGCGTATCGGCAGGTCGCATCGGCGGGCGCTCCGCCCGGGCCGCGTTCCTGCCAGGCAACCGCCAGCACAGTTTCGCCGCTGATGAGTTGTGGCACCTTCGGATGATCCGGGCAAAGGCGGCGCAGAAGACCGAGGCTCAGACCGATCGTCAACACGACCGGTTCCGGGGCAATCACGCGACCGACCTCTTCGGCGATGATGCCGGCAGCGGCCAGGCCCATGCCAAGCCCGCCCTGATCTTCGGGCACCGCCACCCCGAAAACGCCGGCCTCGGCGAGTTCCCGGACCATCTCCGCATCGAAACCGCCCCCGGCATCACGAAGTTTTCGGGCTCTGTCACTTCCGCCCGCCCGTTCAAACAACGTGCGCGCGCTCTCGCGCAACAGGCGAAGGTCTTCTTGTTCGCTGGAAAGGATATCAGTCTGTGTCATTTTGTTTTCGCTGGATCATCACGGGGGTGTCGGTCGAAAAAACGACCTCGCCCGCAGGGTTTTTGGCGCTGAGCGTATAGTGCAAAACACCTCTGTCGGGCTTGCTTTTTGACGGCGTGACCGCGTTGACCGTCAGTTCGACATCAAGGGGTTCGTTCGGGCGCACCGGCCGCAGCCAGCGCAGATTGTCAAAGCCCATGCCACCGATATTGGCGACATCGACCATCATTTCAGACATGACCGGCCTAAACACTTCCAGCATCGTCTGAAAGCCCGAGGCGATCAGGCTGCCATGTATGGCGGTTGCATAGTTTTCGTCGGTGTGCAGCCGCTGCGGATCCCATTCCTCGGCAAACGCCTTTATCGAACCCGCGCTCATCGGAGCGCTGCGAAAGCGATAGACCTGGCCCGGCGAGAAGTCTTCCAGATACCTCAAGAGGCACCCTCCTTTGCGAAACCGTCATCGTATCCGCTCGCATCCTTGGATATCCGGATGCGGTTGAATTCTTCCAGCTTCGGATAGGTTTCCTTGAACGCCACCAGGAACTCACCCATCGGCGCGTCGAAATAGAGACCACGGTCGTTCACATATTCCATGTGTCGGTGATTCTGTTCGTCGAACTCATGAAAGAGCGCGTCGTGATAGCCGTCGAAGACCAGGGGTTTGACCCCGAATCTTTCACACAGTTCCATGTTGAATGCAGGTGTCACCTTGTAGGCCTCATTCCCCAACCACAGTTGAACGTAGCCGTGGTAGATAAAGAGATCGGTCCCCATCAACTCCTGCAACTTGGGTGTATTCAGGTGGTTGCGCACATCCGCGAACCCCAGTGCGGCTGGGATACCCACAGCACGCAGACAAGCCGCCAGCAGAATTGCCTTGGGAACGCAAAACGCCGCTTCCGCCCCAGCGATACGGCTGGCACGGTAAGAGTCCTCATCCAGCGCGAAACAATAGGGATCATAGCGAATATCGTCGCGCACCGCTTCGAACAGGCGGACCGCCTTGTCTCGATTGGTTGCGTCCAAAGGAAGATCACGCAAAGCCGATGTCACGAAACCCTGCACTTCCAAGCTATCGCTTTCCACAAAGCGCGATGGCATGACATAACGCTCAGCATCAGTCGGCAGGTCATCGTCAGACTTGTCCATTGGCCCCTCCCTTTTTCTAACAAGTGTTAGATTACCGATTCAAAACCTGCCCGTCAACGGGATTTACTCTGTCATCGGTTGGTCCACGCCATAACGCGCATTGTCTTTGCCCAAGGTGGCTGCAACTCCGACCGAATTTCCCGAAGAACGGAACTCCGGCGCAATTGGCAGCGGCAAAGCGGGCGTGTTCCGGTCAGAGATTTTTACGGTCCGCCCGAACACGTCACGCGCTTTGAAATGCGGGTCGCGCGCCGCCTCGGCGGGCGTTTTCACGACCGAACAGCAGCAATCGGCCGCAGCCAGCAGAGGCTCCCAATGGGTCGAGGGGTGTTTCCTCAGACGACGCGCAACCTCCGCGGCACTGGCATCGGGATCGGACCAGTCATCGCGAAGTGCCACCGGCAAACCAATGACATCGCAGAACGACTGCCAGAACTTTTCTTCCAACGCGCCGACGGCGATCTGACGCCCGTCCGCAGCCGTATAAAGCCTATACCGGGCCAGGCCACCCGTCAGGCGGCTGCTACCGTTTTTAATGTTCTGCCCGGCAATCACACCTTCGGCATGGGCCCAATAGGCAAAGGCGAACGCCCCCTCGGACATTGCGATATCCAGATGCGTCCCCTGCCCGCTTGCCTGCCGCGCAATCAGGGCCAGCAGGATATTCATCACTGCAGGATAGGTTCCGCCTCCGATATCGGCGACCAGTCCGAACGGTGCCGTTGGCTGGTCATCCGGTCCGCAACTGAGCGACAGGATACCCGTATCACCGACGTAGTTGAGGTCGTGGCCGGCTGCGCTGGCCTTTGGTCCGGTCTGGCCATAGCCGGTGATCGAACAATAGATGAGACCGGGATTGATCTCGCGCAGAGCATCATAACCAAGCCCGAGCCGGTCCATCACGCCGGGACGGAACTGCTCTACCAGAACATCGGCCTTCTCGATCAAGGGGCGCAGCCATTCCACTGCACCCCTCGACTTGAGGTCGATGGCAACCGATCGCTTGCCGTGGTTCAACACGGCAAATCCGATGCTCTCTCCGTCGATCTTGGGCTCCGTGTGGCGCGCGTCCTCGCCGACTCCGGGCCGTTCGAACTTGATTACTTCGGCCCCGACCTCGGACAGCATGAGCGTCGCCATCGGACCGGGAAGAAGTGTGCTGAAATCCAGCACCAGGATATCCTTGAGCGGTTGAGCCATCTTCACTACCTCAGGCGAAGCGTGCCGCGCCGTTGTTCAGAACAACCACATCGCGTGCCGGGATCGACGCCCGGAACCGGGCCTCGCCGTCCTCTTCCCAGATTTCGAACCGCACGGTTTCGCCGGGATAGACCGGCGCCGAGAACCGAACATCCAGACCGACAAGCCGGGCCGCATCATAGTCAAGCAACGTCTTGAGAATCGCTCGGGCCGCCAGCCCATAGGTCGCCAGACCATGCAGGATCGGGCGGTCAAACCCGACAGAACGGGCAACATCCGGGTCAGCATGAAGCGGATTGAAATCACCGCTGAGACGATAAATAAGGGCTTGGCGCGGCAGGGTATCGATATCACATACATGATCAGGCGCCCGATCAGGCAGCACTGCGGGTGCCGGACCCGCCTGGTTTTCACCGCCAAACCCCCCATCACCGCGACAGAAAGCCGACATCGCCACGCGTGCCAGTTTTTCACTGCTGTCCGCGTCGATAATATCACGGCTTTGGTAAATGACGGCTCCCTTGCCCTCGCCCTTGTCGGCGATGAAGTCGATCTTGCTGCGGCCGACAATCCGGCCATGTGTCGGCAGCGGCTTGTAGATGTCGAGCCACTGTTCTCCGTGCAGCACTTTTTGCCAGTTTACGCCGGTCTTGGGATCGCGCAGCCAGAAGCCGGGATACCCCAAAATGACCGCCATCGAGGGAACTGCCTTGAGCCCGTCCTCATAGACATAGGCCAGCTCCTTTTTGTCGGTCGGATCCTCGCCGAACCCAAGGCCGAGTGCATACAGGATGGTATCCCGCTCGGTCAGCGTCTGTTCGATTTCCTCAAAGTCCCAGTTCAACAGTGCATCGAAATCCAATGGCATTTACTTTCCTCCCTTAGTTGCCGTCAGAGCGTGTTTTGCGATCCAAGTATGGCCGTGACCTGACTGGACAGCACACCACCATTGCCATGCGCCAGCGCCAGGTCGACATCTTTCAATTGAATGCCCGGCGCGTCGCCACGGATCTGACGCGCAGCCTCAATCACTGTGAAGATTCCGTACATCCCGGGGTGCACGCAGGACAGGCCGCCGCCATTCGTGTTCACCGGCAAGACGCCGCCAGGCGCGATGCGTCCGCCCTCGACAAAGGCCCCTCCCTCGCCCTTCGCGCAGAACCCAAGATCTTCGAGAAACAAAATCGTGTTGATGGTGAAGGCATCATAGAGCTCGACCGCCTGTATGTCCGCAGGGGTCACTCCGGCCGCCGCAAAGGCGCGCGCGCCCGAGTCGCGGGCCGCGGTCACGGTGAAATCCTTCATCTGGGAAATCTGCCGGTGCGAGCTCTCCGCCGCACTGCCCAGCACATAGACAGGCGCCTTCGGGAAATCCCGGGCGCGGTCCGCGCGGACCATTACGATCGCGCCGCCACCGTCGGTGACAAGACAACAGTCGCGCACGGTCAATGGATCGCCCACCATGCGCGCACCCAGCACGTCCTCGCGGGTCAGCGGGCCGCGCTCGAACGCTTCGGGGTTGCGCTGCGCCCAGGCCCGCGCGGCGACGGCCACGTCGGCCAGCTGTTCGCGGGTGGTGCCATATTCATGCATGTGCCGCGCCGCCGCCATCGCATAGGCCGAGATCGGATAGCGCGGATTATACGGCGCCTCGTAGGCCGGCGGACGTGAAGCGGTCACCAGTCTGCCCGACGCGGTGCGCTGGTTGGAGCCATAAACAATCAGCGCGACATCACACAGACCGGCGTCCAGCGCCATGGTCGCGGACGTCAGGTAGTTTACGAAGGACGAACCGCCCGACATCGTGCCATCAATGAAACGGGGCTGGATGCCCAGATACTCCGCCGCCATAAGCGCCGGCATGCTGTCTTCCATCATGGTGCAAAACAGCCCGTCGACGTCGGACAGTTTCAGCCCGGCATCGCCAAGCGCCGCAAGCGCAGATTGCGCCATGACATCATAGGCCGTCAGGCCATGGGCTTCTCCGAAACCGGCATGACCAGTTCCCACGATGGCGGATTTCCCCCGAAGTTCAATGGTCATGGCTTATCTCTCCGACGGCTTGAAAAGCACGGCCGGAGCGCCCTCGGCCTCGCCCACGAAAGCGGTTACAGGCATGTCGATAGCGACCTCACCCGGGGCGATGCCCTCGACCCGGCTCATCATCCGGACACCCTCGTCCAGCTCGACGACACATACGTTGTAGTCACCGCCCCGTTCGGGTTTTCGGCGCACGACCGTTGTGGTGTGGACCCGTCCCTTGCCCCTCGCCTTCATCCAAGAAATCGCGCTGCCATGACAATGGGGACACAAGACTCTCGGGAAAAAGTGATAGGCCCCGCAGTCGTCGCACTTTGGCAGCAGGATCTCTCCCTCTGCCAGCGCGCGTTGAAAAAATTGGTCTGGTCCTATGGCGTCCTGCACCAGCGTTCTCCTTCAAGCGATCCAGTCTTCGTCCAACCGTATTGATTATGTTTCTAACAATTGTTAGATTTAGTCAACCATTCAAGATCATTTGCGAGAAACTCATGCCAGGTTCAGACTTAGCCCCCCTTTCCGGCAAACTCGTCGTTGCGTTGGAACAGGCAGTCGCCGCGCCTTTTTGCTCCTCGCGGCTGGCCGATGCCGGCGCGCGCGTGATCAAGATCGAACGCAAGGGAGCCGGCGATTTCGCCCGCGCCTACGATACCGCCGCCAACGGCGAAAGCGCCTATTTCACATGGCTTAACCGAGGAAAGGAATCGGTGGCGCTGGACATTAAAGCCGACGAGGACCGGGAAATCCTGCTCAGGATTCTGGAAAACGCGGATGTGTTTATTCAGAACCTCCTGCCGGGCGCGCTGGCCAAGCTCGGGCTCGATTCCACAAGTCTGCGAAAGAGGTTCCCGCGCCTGGTGACCTGCGACATCACCGGATATGGCGAAGACGGCCCGATGCGCAACGCCAAGGCCTACGACCTTCTTGTGCAATGCGAAAGCGGTCTGGCATCAGTGACCGGTACACCCGACGGACCAGGACGGGTGGGCGTGTCGGTCTGCGATATCGCCACCGGTATGACAGCCCATGCTGGAATCTGCGAAGCACTTGTCGGGCGTGATCGCACCGGCAAGGGCAGCGGCGTTTCCGTAGCAATGTTCGATGTGATGGCCGACTGGATGTCGGTACCGCTGCTGTATCACGATTACCTTGGCAAGCCTACACCGCGTGTCGGGCTGAACCACACGGTCATCTGTCCCTACGGGGCCTATCAGTGCAAAGACGGCCAGCTTGTCGTCATTACCGTGCAACACAACGGCGAATGGCAACGGTTCTGTGAACACATACTGGGCGACGCGGCGCTGGCAACCGACCCCCGTTTTCACGACAACACGTCACGAATTGAAAACAAACCCGCGCTCGAAGAGCTCATCAAGGCCGTGTTCGCCTCGCATGATCGCACCGAGATGCTGAAGCGCCTTGACGCTGCGGGCATTGCCTCCGGCGCGGTGAACGACGTGGCGTCCCTGTCCGATCACCCGCAGCTTGACCGATCCGTGATAGGCACACCCTCGGGCGAGATCAACGTCCCGACACCCCCGATCCGGCGCAGCCTCGGCGAAACGGCACTGGGCCCCTGCCCGGCCTTCGATGCGGAAGGTGAAGCCATACGCGCCGAATTCGGGCCCCTTTCATGAAAACGGTGGACAACTAAAACGGTGGACAACCAAATGACCGCTGAGAACAAACCGGCGATCCTTCAAGGCGTGAAGATCGTCGATCTGACTTCTGTAGTTTTCGGACCTTTGGCGACGCAGATGCTGGGCGATCTGGGGGCCGATGTGATCAAGGTGGAAGGCCCCGAGGGCGATCTTCTTCGCCAGGTCCAGCCATCGCGCAACAAGCTGATGGGGGCCGCTTTTCTGGGGACCAACCGTAACAAGCGCAGTGTCGTACTCGACCTCAAAACACAAACCGGTCGCGATCAGTTGCGCAAACTGCTCATCGATGCCGATGTGATGATTTCGAGCATCCGGCCTGCGGCGCTTGCCAGATTGGGTTTGGATCCCGAATCCCTACGCCAGAAAAACCCGAACCTGATCACGGTATCCGCCACCGGTTTCGGGCAGGACGGGCCCTATGCCGCCAAGCCTGCATTCGACGATTCCGTCCAGTCGGTGTCGGGATTGGCCAGCTTGGCTACCTTGCGCGACCCCGAGGCACCGCCCGCTTATGCCCCGACAATTCTCGCCGATAAGCTTGGCGGGGTCACTGCTGCCTATGCCGTGATGGGTGCTCTGTTCCACCGCGAGCGCACTGGAGAAGCCCAGCATGTCGAGGTTCCGATGTTTGAAACGCTGGCCGCCTTCCTGTTGATCGAACATATGGATGGTGCCACCTTTGAAGAGGCTCCGCAGGATTTCGGCTATGCCCGCATGCTGGTTCCGCACAGGCGTCCGGTTCAGACGGTAGATGGCTATATCACCATTCTGCCCTACACCAACGTGCAATGGGCGCGGTTCTTTCAGGCGGTCGGGCGCGACGACATGATCGACCATGTCTGGGTCACTGACATGGATGCCCGAAGCCGCAACATCGGCGCGGTATACGATATGGTGGCGCAGATTGCGCTGACCCGGACCACGGATGACTGGCTTGCCCTGATGGAGCAGGCAGACATACCCGCCATGCCGGTGCGCAACCTGTCAGATTTGCCGAACGATCCCCATCTTGCCGCGACCGGCTTCTTCCAACGGATTGATCACCCATCCGAAGGACCGATCTGGACGACACGCCCGCCGATACGATTCTCGGCAACACCGGCGCGGCATGATCATCGCCCGGCCCCGCGACTTGGGGAACACAGCGACGAGATTCTGGTGCCGGGTAGGGAATAGCCCCACCCGGCACCGGACGGATCAAACATCCAGCGAACGCGCGATCAGTTCCTTCATGATCTCGTTGGTGCCGCCATAGATCATCTGGACCCGGCTGTCGGCATAAAGACGCGCGATGGGGTATTCCATCATGAAACCGTAACCGCCGTGCAGTTGCAGGCATTCATGCATGACCTCGTTCTGCGTCTGGCTGCCCCACCACTTCGCCATCGAAGCCGTGGCCGCATCAAGTTCGCCCGCTTCAAGACGCGCGAGCCCGTCATTTACGAAGGAACGTAGCAATTCGGCCTTGGTTTTGCATTCCGCCAGTTTGAAGCGTGTATTCTGGAAGTCCATGATCCGGCTTCCAAATGCCTTGCGGTCCTGAACATATTTCACCGTTTCATCGATCGCAAAATCAATAAAACCGAGGGCGGTAATGCCGATCATCAGCCGCTCCCAAGGCAGCTGCTTCATCAGCTGGTAGAACCCCTGCCCCTCTTCCGGACCAAGCAGGTTCGCCGTAGGCACGCGCACATCCTCGAAGAACAGCTCAGCAGTATCCGAACCTTTCATACCCAGTTTCTTCAGGTTCCGTCCCCGGCGAAAGCCCTCGGCGCCCTCGGTTTCCAGAACGATCAACGAAACGCCCTTAGCGCCGGCGTTGCGGTCGGTCTTTGCCACGATAACAACGAGATCCGCCGTGTGCCCGTTTGTGATAAAGATCTTCGAACCGTTGATCTTGTAGTGGTTGCCATCCTTTTCCGCATAGGTTTGTACGTTCTGGAGGTCAGAGCCCGTTCCAGGCTCGGTCATGGCAATCGCCGCAACGCTGTCGCCGATGACCAGTTTCGGCAACCACTTTTTCTTCTGTTCCTCACTGCCATATGCGTTGAGATAATGGATTACGATGGACTGGATCCCATAGCCCCAACCCGTATCACCGGTGCGCCCCTGCTCGTAGACGGTAATCGCGTCGAACCCGATGCCGCCACCGAACCCACCATATTCTTCGGCAATCGAGCCACCCATGACACCCTGCTGACCGACTGTTTTCCAGAAGTCGCGGTCAACAATTCCCTGCTCCGCCCATTTTTCAATCTTCGGAGCCATCTCTGCATCGAAAAGCCTGCGTGTACTATCGGCGAACATCTTGTGTTCATCCACTGCCCAACTCGGGGAGTTCTTGATCAGAGACATGTTTTATTCCTATCGAGTCATGCTTGCATTGAAAAAATCTAACAAGTGTTTTTTTCTCACAATGAACCCGAGCCGTTCTGACGGGGCGTCACACGGCTTCGGACCGTGCGCATCCGGATTTATCCAATCAACGCGCCGCCCATTCGGCTCGTATAAAAAGGCCCGACAAAACAGGCGGGCCTTTTTATACTTTTTTGCAATGGCTTACAGCTTGTCGGTCAGTTCGGGCACGGCCTCGAACAGGTCGGCGACCAGACCGTAATCGGCAACCTGGAAGATCGGGGCCTCTTCGTCCTTGTTGATCGCGACGATGATCTTGCTGTCCTTCATGCCCGCAAGGTGCTGAATCGCACCCGAGATGCCGACGGCGATATACAGGTCAGGCGCGACCACCTTGCCGGTCTGGCCGACCTGCCAGTCGTTCGGTGCAAAGCCCGAGTCGACGGCGGCGCGGGATGCGCCAACGGCGGCGCCCAGCTTGTCGGCCAGTTTCTCGATCAGCGCAAAATCGTCTTCCGAGCCGACGCCACGGCCGCCCGAAACCACGATACCGGCCGAGGTCAGTTCGGGACGGTCGCTTTCGGCGACCTTGTCTTCGACCCATTCCGACAGGCCCGAAACGGATGCGCCGCCCACGGTTTCCACGGCGGCCGAGCCACCGGTGCCGGCCGCGTCGAAGCTGGCGGTGCGGAAGGACACGACCTTTTTTGCGTCGCCCGATTTCACCGTCTGGATCGCGTTACCTGCATAGATCGGGCGCTCGAACGTGTCGGCATCGACCACGCCGGAGACATCGGTCAGCATCATCACGTCCAGCAGCGCGGCCACGCGGGGCAGCACGTTCTTGGCGTCGGTGGTGGCGGGTGCCACGATGTGATCGTAGTCGCCTGCCAGCGACACGATCAGGTCGGCGGTCGATTCCGCCAGGCGATGACCCAGCGCGGGGTCTTCGGCGACCAGCACCTTGGCCGCGCCGTCGATTGTCGCGGCTTCTTTCGCGGCGTCGGCGGCAGACGCGCCGGCGCACAGAACCGTCACGTCGCCCAGGGCCTTGGACGCGGTGACCGCCTTTGCGGTCGCGTCCATCGATAGTTCACCATTGTTGACTTCGGCAAGAAGAAGAACAGCCATCACACCGCCCCCTTTTCCTTGAGTTTCGCAACCAGCTCGTCGACCGAGCCAACCATTTCACCGGCGGCGCGTTCGGCCGGCTCGGACGTCTTGACCACGGTCAGGCGCGGGGTGACGTCGACGCCATAGTCGGCGGCCGTCTTTTCATCCAGCGGCTTTTTCTTGGCCTTCATGATGTTGGGCAGCGACGCATAGCGCGGTTCGTTCAGGCGCAGGTCGACGGAAACGACGGTCGGCATCTTGACCTTGATGGTCTGCAGGCCGCCATCGACCTCGCGGGTGACGACGGCGCTGTCGCCATCGATGCCCACTTCCGAGGCAAAGGTCGCCTGGCTCCAACCGAGGATCGCCGACAGCATCTGGCCGGTGGCATTCATGTCGTTGTCGATCGCCTGCTTGCCGCAGAGAACCAGACCGGGCTGTTCCTCTTCCACGACCTTGGCAAGGATCTTGGCCACTGCCAGCGGCTCGATATCCTGGTGCACGTCATCCGCTGCGACGACCAGGATGGCGCGGTCGGCGCCCATGGCCAGTGCGGTGCGCAGGGTTTCCTGCGCCTGTTTGACGCCGATGGATACCGCGACGACCTCTTCGGCCTTGCCGGCCTCTTTTAGGCGGATCGCCTCTTCGACGGCGATTTCGTCGAACGGGTTCATCGACATCTTAACGTTGGCGAGATCGACACCGCTGCCATCCGCCTTGACGCTGACCTTCACGTTGTAGTCGATCACCCGTTTCACAGGCACGAGTACCTTCATTGGCGTGGTCTCCTTGAGTTTTGCGATAAGGTTTCAACCGAGCTAACGGTCTTTGAATTCTGGAGTTCTTTTTTCCGAAAACGCTTTCATCGCTTCGGGAAAGTCATGCGCGCACAGCAAAACGCTTTGGGCATCGCGCTCGATATCCAGCGCCTCGAGATAGCTGCACTCGGCTGCGGCGCGCATCACACGCTTGGCGGTCTGAACGCCAAACATCGGGTGCGTTGCAATCTCGCGGGCAATTTCCAACGCCCGTACTTCGACCTGGTTGGCCGGCACACATTCTTCGACAACGCGCAGGTCCCTAGCGGTGCGCCCGTCGATTTCACGGCCCGTGAGCACAAGCATCCGGGCCACGCCCGCACCGGCGCGCTGCTGAAGCAGCCAGCTTGATCCCGTGTCGGGACAACCGCCGACGCGTGCAAATACTTCGCACAGCCGGGCATCTTCGGCGGCAACGACAATGTCCGCCGACAAGGCCAGGCTGAGGCCCGCGCCAAAAGCCACGCCGCATACCGCAGAAATCAGAGGTTTGCGAAACAGATAGGCCGCGCGTCCGCCATCGTGAACCAGGTCCACCATTTCCGACGTCGCCCGCGCGCCTTTGGCGATCTCGGACTGAAACCCGACAAGATCGCCGCCGCTGCTGAAATGATCGCCGCCGGTCATGACAACGGCACGGATCGTAGCGTCCCGTTCGGCTTCGCGCAGGAGCGCCACCAGTTCTTCGACGAACCCGATGCTGTAAGGGTTGCGTTTTGTCGGCTGAAGAAAACGCAGGATTCCGACAGGGCCTTCCCTGTCCAGGCGAATAAGCTCAGTCATTCAAGTCTCCATCAGGTCCCGGTCCAGACGGGTGCTCGCTTTTCAGCAAAGGCCTTTGGGCCTTCAATCGCGTCGTTGCTGGCGTAAACCACCTCGTGCAGGCGCTTGCCCTCTTTCAGGCCACCCGCACAGCCCAGGTCCATGGTCGCGCGAACGCCGCCTTTGGCCGCAATCACCGAAAGCGGGGCCGCGCTGGCAATGCGTTTGGCAAGGTCGAAGGCCCGTGCGCGGACAGCATCGGGAGTGTCTTCGATATAGTTGGTGAACCCGTATTCGTGCAGGCGCTCGATCGGCATCAAATCGCCGGTCAGAACAATTTCCATAAGGATGGGCTGCGGCAGCATGGACAATGCTGGCGATGCCCAAGGCGATCCACGACCGATCTTTACTTCGGTAATGCCGACCTTGGTTCCCTTGAGACCGACCCTCAGATCGCAATTCAGCGTCAGCATCATTCCGCCCGCCATCAGCGACCCCGTCATCGCCGCGATGATCGGTTTTTTGCAGGCGCGCATGGTCTCGTGAAACGGGTCGCGCATCTTGGTCAGAATATCGACGCCCTCGTCGCGTGCGATTTGTGTAGCTTCCTTCAGATCCAATCCGGCGCTGAAAACGCCGCAATCGGCCGACGTCAGAATGGCCACGCGAACGCTGTCGTCCGCCTCGATCTTCTCCCAGGCGTCGGTCAGCCCGTTCGTCGCCGCCACAGAAAGCGCGTTCTTGCGTTCTGGCCGGTTGATACAGACGGTCGCAATGCCATCTTCAATCTTCACGTTAATGGGACTCATGATACCTGCTTCGTTTCTCTGAACAACTTGGGTGCGTAAAGCTTCCCCGCGATATGTTTACCGCGGGGAAGCTGTGTCCTACTCGACTTTGAAAGTCGCGGAGCTGTGCTTGATGACATCCCACACAACGTCGAGATAGTCGGCGCTCCAGTCGGTCTGCGGAACCCAGGTTTCGCCATTCCACTGCTCGACCCGAGTCTTGCCACCACCACCATGATCTTTGTCGGTCACTGTAACCGGGGCCATGGTGCCGTTTCCATCGAAGTTCTCGATCGATTCATAGGCATTCTTCATGCTTTCCGGTGTGATCGGCCAACCGTTTTCGGCAATCGCGATACGCGCGGCTTCAAAACCGACCGAATAAATCGCCATACCCATGTTATAGTACACGTCTCGCACCAGATTCTCGGGTCCGCTGCCCTTGCCATTGGCATAGTAGGTTTCCAGCATCGTCTTGACGATCGGAACTTCCTGGCCACCGGCCACGTTGGTTCCGCGCAAAATGCCTTTTGCCTCTTGTGCGCCAATGTTGGCGATATCGACCTCGTTGAGCCAGTTGACCGACAGGTAACGGTCGATCGGGAACCGGTTGCGGCGCATTTCCTTCGAGGCAACCACATGCCCGCCAGCCAGAAGCCAGCTGATCACGTAATCTGGCTTATCACGGCGGATATTGCTCCAGGCACCGGCCTGATCCGAACCGGGAAGCGGCACGGGATAAAGCTCCAGTTCGAACCCTTCCTTCTCGGAAAGCGTTTTCAGGATCTCGATTGGTTCCTGACCGAAGGGATAATCCAGATAGATGAACCCGATCTTCGCCTTGCTCAGGTCACCGCCCATCTGGCCCTTGATGAAGGCAACGTTATTTGCCGCCTGCTGCCAGTACGTCGGACCGACCGGGAAAACCCATTCGAACACTTCCCCGTCAACTGCATCGCCACGGCCAACGAAGGACTGCATCAGAACGTTGCCGTCCTTCATGGCACGCGGCAGAACCGCGTTCGTGACCGGCGTGGACAGAAAATTGAATAGGAACACACCTTCGCGCTTGAGCTGCTCATAGCATTCCACACCGCGCTGCGGTTCGTTGCCGTGATCGCGAACGATGATTTCTACCGGATGCCCTTCGATACCGCCATTTTCGTTGGTGTACATCGCCAGATCCTGGGCGGCCTGAGCCACCTGCGGCGAAATGAAAGTGTAGGATTTGCTAAGGTCGAAGCAGAGTCCGAAGCGGATCGGCTCCTTGTCCTGCGCTGCGGCCACAGTCGCGCTTGCTGCCAGCGCAGTAGCAAGGACTACTGCCTTAATGTGCTGTTTGACTTTCATGTTTTCTCTCTCCCGTTGGTTTGGTTTGGGGCGGTGATACCGTTTCGTAAACGCCGCTGCCGCCCCGCGTAGCGTCGCCCTTCCTGCTACCAGTCTTTCACTGCTCGTATTGTGACGAGCTTTCTTTCACCACGTCCCACACGACGTCCGTGTACTCAGAGATCCAGTCGGTTTGCGGCACCCAAGTCTCCCCGTCCCACATCTCGATCCGGGTCTTGCCACCGCCGCCATGATCTTCGGCCGTCACCGTAATGGGGGCCATCAGCCCGTTCGCGTCGAATCCCTCAAGCGACTCCAGTCCCGCTTTGTAGGACTTTGCGGTAATCGGAAGGCCTTCGAGTTCTGCCGCCTTGCGCGCGGCTTCGAACATGATTGAATACATGGCCAGACCGGTGTTGTAGAAAACGTCCTGGGTCTTCTCAATCGGGCCCGAACCCTCGCCCTTGTCGTAGAGCTCGGTCATGATCTCCTGATACAGCGCGACGTCCTGACCGCCCACAACATTGGTACCGCGCTTGATACCCTTGGCGGCCTCGTCGCCAATATTGGCGATATCGACTTCGTTCAGCCAGTTGACGGAAATGTATTTGTCCATCGGGATGCGATTGCGCTGCATTTCCTTCGACGCAACCACATGCGCACCGCCAAGCATCCAGACAATCACATGATCTGGGTTGTCCCGGCGCACCTTGGACCACACACCGGCCTGGTCACTGCCAGGCAGTGGCACAGGGTAAAGCTCAAGCTTGAAACCCTCTTTTTCGGACAAGGTTTTGAGAATCTCGATCGGCTCCTGTCCGAAAGGATAATCGAAATACACAAACCCCACCTTCACGTCCGACAAGTCGCCATCATGCAATTGCTTTATGTAGGCAACATCATTGGCCGCCTGTCCCCAATAGGTCGGTCCGATCGGATAGACCCATTCGAAAACGGTGCCGTCGACGGCATCGCCTCGGCCGACAAGCGACTGCATCAGGATACGCCCGTCTTCCATGGCCCGCGGCAGGATAGCCAGAGAGACCGGAGTGGACAGGGTATCGAAAACAAAGACGCCCTCGCGGCTGAGTTTCGAGTAGCACTCGATTCCGCGCTGCGGTTCGTTCCCGTGGTCACGCACGATGACTTCGACCGGTTCCCCACCGATGCCGCCCTTCATGTTGATGAGCTTGGCAAGGTCCATCGCGGCCTGCGAAACCTGCGGCGTGGCAAAGGTATAGGCCTTGCTGAGATCGTAGCAGATGCCGATCTTGAATGGCTCGGCCAGCGCCTGGGTGCCGAACAGCGCCCCGCCAACCATTGAAAATACTGCCAGCGCTTTGGTAAGTCTCTTCATTTTTTCCTCCCTGAACAGTTTTCGAATAGTACGTTAGCTCAGCCAACGTTTGCGTCGGCTGTAGTGCTTGACGTTGTGAAAATCGGTCTCTCCGCCGCCTAGATAGAACTCCTGAATGTCGGAGTTGGATTTGAGCGCCTCGGCCGTGCCGTGCATAACGACGCGGCCGTTTTCGATAAGATACCCTTGCGAAACGATCTCCAGAGCTGCCAGGGCGTTCTGTTCCACCAGCAGGACGGACAGGCCCTCATCCTTATTGATCTTTTGCAGGATGCCGAAGATTTCCTCGACCAGGAACGGAGCAAGCCCGAGGCTTGGTTCATCAAGCATCAAAAGCTTCGGCTGGGTCACGAGGGCCCGCCCAATGGCAAGCATCTGTTGCTCACCACCCGACAAATAGCCTGCTTGGGAATTTTTGCGTTCGGCAAGCCGTGGAAAATAGGCGTAAATCTTGTCCTTTTCCGCATTCAGCGTCGATCGGGACATTCCGCGCGGCGCGGCGGCGGTCAGGTTCTCGTCGGGGGTCAGATGTTCAAAGACCCGCCGCCCTTCGATGACATGACAGATGCCCATCTCGACGCGTTTTTGCGCGGGCGCTTCGGTAATGTCCGTTCCCTGGAACGTTATCTCACCTCGGCTGATGCGTCCGCGCTCGGCCTTCAAAAGACCGCTGATCGCTTTCAACGTGGTACTTTTTCCAGCTCCGTTCGATCCCAAGAGTGCGATCATCTCGCCCTTTGGGACTTGGACCGAAACACCTTTGATCGCCAGTATTACATTGTCGTACAGTACTTCGACGCTGTTCATGGATAGAATGTTCTGGGCTTCAACTTTTTCTTGCATCGGCATTCCCCTATTTCTTGAACTGATCGAAGGGCCAAACCATCAGATAGTCTCTGATGTTGCCGTAGAGTTTTCCCAAACCGAGTGGTTCGATCAGAAGGATAATGACGATCAGTGCGCCATAGACTGCGTTCGGGATGTGAGCGAGTGTTTCAACATCGATCTGCATGCCAAGCCCGTCACTCAGCGTGACGACGAGACCATTCACGATACCCGGAACAAGAAGGATCAGGGCAACACCGAAATAGGAACCGATAATGCTGCCAAGGCCGCCAACAATCACCATCGCAAGAACCTGGATCGAAACGGCAACCGAGAATTGCTCGGGTGCGGCGAGAAAGAAAAAGGTGGCAACAAGCAACGCACCGCTGACGCCTGCGATGAACGAAGAAGTCGCGAATGCGAGGATTTTGTAGTAGAAACTGTTCACACCCAGGATCGCGGCCGCAAAGTCTTTTTCCCGGACAGCGACCAAGGCGCGACCGAGTCCAGTACGCTTGAGATTAAGCATGAAGATCGTCACCAACACACACCAGCCGAAGGCGACATAGTAGAAGCCAGTATCAGTGGTAATCTCTTGCCCGAGCAGCGCCAATGTCGGTGACTGGAGCGACGCGTGTGAGCCCCCCGAGATCGCCGGAGAGTGGGTCAGAACCCAGTCCATCACGAATTGCATCGCAAGAGTGGTAAGGGCGAGATACAGTCCCTTGACCCGCAAAGCGGCAAAAGCAAACAGGCTGCCGATCACGGATGACGTCAACCCGCCGATGATCAGGGCGAATTCCCACGGCACCCCGAAACGCGCGGCATGGATCGCCGAATAGGCGCCGACAGCCATGACCGCGGCATAGCCCAGGTGAAGCTGCCCCGCCCAACCTGTCACCAGGTTCAGCCCCAAAGCGGCGGCCGTCCAGATCAGCCAGGGAAGCAAGTAGCTGTTCAGGTAAAGCGACGGAATGATGAACGGCGCGGCAAGACCGATCAGAAAGATGAATGCTGTCAGATTTCTGTCGGCAGGCACCTTGAAGATACGGCTGTCCGAAACGTAGTCGGCGTGATGGACGCCGGAAAGTCTGTAAAACATCCCTTACACCCTTTCGATGTCGTGACGACCGAATAGTCCGTGCGGACGGATCATGACCGTGAGAATGAGCACGGCAGCGACGATAAGCTCACGGCTTCCGCCTCCGACAAGCGGATCGAGGAAATCAGCGCCAATGTTTTCGACGACACCTAGGATGATGCCTGCGATTACGGCGCCAAGGATACTGTCGAGACCACCGAGAACGGCAACCGTCAGTCCTTTGAGAAGCAACAGCGACAGCGCCTGATCGACACCCTGAATCTCACCCCAGATGACGCCAGCGGCGACGGCAACAACGGATGCCAATGCCCAGGACAACCCAACGCCGCGCTCAACCGAGATACCTACCGACCACGAAGCCATGTAATCATCCGCGATCGCCCGCAACTTGATCCCGGTCCGGGTTCGGAAAAACAGCATGAATGCGACAAACAAGGCGAGCGCAACACCGGCACCAACCAGATGGATGCGGCTGATGAAGATGTCGCCCAAAAACAGTGGATCATAGCTGACGCCCAACTCCATCGAACGTGACGTCCCGCCCCAAATCGCAAGCGTTGTACCCCGCAGGAAAATGTCGAGGCCGAGTGTCAGCATCAAGATCATGACGACCGGCCGACCTGCGAGACGGCGCAGAGCAACACGCTCAATGCCGAACCCAAGGCCGAACATGACAACCGCAGCCAGAGGGATGGCCAGCCACAAGGGTAAACCCACATCGCGCGCCAGCGCCAAGACCACATAGGCCCCGACCATGGTCAACCCGCCCTGCGCCAGATTGGGCACCGAAGATGCCTTGTAAATCAGCACAAGGCCGATGGCGAATAGCGAATACAGCAGACCCGTCAAGGCTCCGTTGATCGCAAGCTCTGATAGAAAGACCCAGTCCATTTATACCTCCCTGATGGGAAGGCTTCTTTCGACCTTCCCTACTTCCCCGGTCTCGTAAGTCACCTGCGCGCTTACATGGACCTCTTTTGAACCGTCGTAGAGCGCCGCGATCACGTCGGCATAGCGTTCCTGAACGACCTTCCTCCGCAGTTTTCGTGTCCGTGTGATTTCACCATCGTCCGGGTCGAATTCTTTCGGCAGACTGACAAAGCGTTGCAGGCGCAATGGCTCGGTGACGGCCTTGTTGACCCGTTGGAACGCCTCGCGAAGCAACGTCGCGACCTCTTCACGCTGAGAAAGATCGGCATATGACACGTAAGGTACGCCGTTCACTTCGGCCCAGTGCCCCACGGCCTCGAAATCCACGCAGACCATCGCCGTCAGTTCCTTCAGCCCGGCGCCAATCACGGCCGCATCCTTGATATACGGGCTGAATTTCAACCGGTTCTCGATGTAGTTTGGAACGTAACGTTCACCGTCGGCGGTGTGCATGACCTCGGAGACACGGCCCAGAACAACCAGGTGTCCGTCGTCTTCCAGATAGCCGGCATCGCCGGTATGCAGCCACCCGCCCTCAAGCGCTTCGGCGGTCGCTTCGGGTTTGTTGAAATACCCTTCGAACACGCTGTCCGAGCGCACCAGGATCTCACCGTCTTCGGCAATGCTGACCTCGACGCCAGGCGCCGGTTTGCCAACCGTATGAAGACGGACCTCGCCCGGAGCCTGAATCGCGTTGATCGCGCTGTTCTCGGTCTGGCCGTAGAGCTGACGCAACTTGATCCCCAGGGCGCGGTAGAACACAAAGGTGTCTTCCCCGATCGCTTCACCGCCGGTGAACGCATTCTTTAGGCGGCTCATCCCGAACTGGTCCTTGATCGGTCCGAAAACCATCACCTCGCCCAGAAGCCGGCCCAATGGCTCAAGTACACCGCCGCTTTTGCCATTCAGCTTGTTCATTTCAGCTGCGATGGCCCGATCCATGAAGAAATGGTACAACCATTTCTTGACCGGGGTCGAATTCTCGATACCGACCTGGATCGTCGTCAGCATCTGGTCCCAGCTTCTTGGCGCCGCCAGATAGAATGTCGGAGCGATTTCGCGCATGTCGCGCACAACCGTTTCCTGACGTTCCGGCACGTTCACGGTGAACCGCCAAAGCAGGGCCGCCGCGACGGTAATGGCAAAATCGCCCACCCAGGCCATCGGCAGATAGGCCAGGATTTCCTCGTTTTCGTCGAATGCGCCCGCTGCATGCCCGTTCTTAGCGGCAGCAAGAACATTTTTCTGACTTAGAACGATACCTTTCGGCTCGCCCGTGGTCCCTGACGAATGCATGAAGATGGCCGGATCTTCGGGTTTTGCACGACCGTAAAGCTCTTCGCGCAGGCCGGGGGCTTCATTCAGATCGTGCTGACCGACTTCGATCAGGTGATCCCAGGACATCAGCCCTTCGACCTCATAGAAACCAAGGCCCCGCGCTTCGTCATAAATGATGTGGTCGATCCCCTCGGCGCCCGCGTCCTTCAGCTCCAGGATCTTGTCAACCTGTTCCTGATCTTCGGCGATGGCCGCGACGATTTCGACTTCGCCAAGAAAGTGCCGGAGTTCTTCGAGCGTCGCGCCGGGATAGGCAGGCATTGCATAGGCACCCAGCAACGAAATAGCCAGCATTCCGCCATACAGCCGCGCCCGGTTGTCGCCCAGGATAAGCACCGCCTTGCCCGGTGTTACGCCGATTTTCTCAAGCCCGGCCGCGCAGGCCAGCACCTCTTCGGCGTATTCCGCCCATGTGGTTTCCTTCCAGATCCCACGCTCTTTTTCGCGAAGCGCGATTTCCGAACCGTGTTTCGAGGCGTTCCGCGCCAGAATTGCGCCGATCGTGTCGCTGCCCGAAGACTGTTTCTTCGTCAAATCAGTCATGCGACCCTCCGATATATGCCTCGATGACCCGCGGGTCCTTCACAACCTCCTTGGGGATGCCACTGGCGATCATTTCACCATAATTCAGGGCCAGCATCCGATCACAAATGCCGGTGATGACATCCATATGATGTTCGATCAGCAGAACGCTGACGCCGCGTTCGGCACGGGCATCCAGAATGAAACGGGACATATACCCTTTCTCTTCCTGGTTCATGCCGGCCATCGGTTCATCGAGAATCAGCATCTGTGGCTCGGCCACCAATGCCCGCGCCAGCTCGACCCGCTTTTTCAACCCGATCGGAAGACCATCGACCAACTCATGCCGAATGCTCTCGAGCTGTAGAAACTCGATCACCTCCTCGACGATTTTACGGTTCTCGATTTCTTCACGCTGTGCTGCCAACCAATATAGCGCCGTACGCAAAACGCCTGGGCTCATGTGGATGTGCCGCCCGAGCAGGATGTTGTCCAGAACGCTCATCCCGTTGAACAGAGCAAGATTTTGGAACGTTCTTGCAACGCCGAGCTTGGCAACCTTGTGAGGCGCCGTACCCGTAATGTCGTTTCCTGCCAGCCGGACCCTGCCCTCGTTTGGCGGGTAAAATCCGGTAATTGCGTTTGTTAGCGTTGTCTTGCCGCTGCCATTCGGACCGACAAGTCCAAAGATTTCCCCTTGTCGAATAACGAGGTCAACACCGGTGACAGCGACGATGCCGCCGAACCGTCGCTCGATCCCGCTGCACTCCAGTATCGCCCCATCATCGGCTCCGATTGCTGTTTTAATCTTTGTCGTCATCTAGATCTCATTGTCCCCCTAAGGTTCACGGCCAACATCAGGTAATCCGGAAGTAGTCCGGCCGCCCCGTTGGCCATGGATCCCCCCACAATTGCTGCCCACCGTCGATGTTCAGAACTTCACCGGTTACGAATTTCCCTGAATTGGCCGCCATATAGACAACCCCTTCAGCGACATCCCATTCGTCCCCGGCGTGCCGCATCGGGTTGGAGTCCTGAAATGTCGCAGAACCCTCCGGAGGGTAGTTCCCGAAACCGTTGCTTTCGCAGCAACCCGGCGCGACGCAGTTCACTCGGATATCGTGCGGGGCCCACTCCACCGCAACCGACTTGGACAGGTAAACTACCCCTGCCCGGGCCGCACAGGTATGCGCGATGCCGGGCATGCCGCGCCAGATATCGGCCACGATGTTGACGATGGAGCCTGGTTGCTTGTTGGCAACCCAGTGGCGCGCCGCGGATTGCATCATCCACCAGGTGCCGTTGAGGTTGGTGTCTATGACCGCATTCCAGCCCTTTGGACTGAACTCCAACGCAGCTTGCGGAAACTGACCCCCAGCATTGTTCACCAAAACGTCAATCGCCCCGAACTCCTGGTTCGTCTTGGCGACAAAATCCTCGACCTGCTCAGGCTCCCGGATGGTCATAGGCACAGCGAAAACTTCGCCCCCGAAACTTTCAAGGAACTCCTTGGCCAAAGCCAGTTTCTCTTCGTTGCGTCCATTGATCGCCAGATTGGCCCCGAGCCTTGCGAACAGGGTCGCAATTGCCAGCCCCAATCCGCCTCCAGCGCCGGTCACCACAACGATTTTGCCGGTGAATAAACCGCTTGCGTAAACGGTTGCACGTTTTGATAGGTCCTCCCTCGAAGACCCAAACTGCGTCTTATTCATGACGCCTCCTCCCATTCCCCATTAGGGGCAGTTGCCAGTAATCTAACGAGTGTTAGAAAAATGGTCAAGACACCTTTTCCCACCAGCCCCGCCCGTCATCTCCGATCAGTAAGACTTTGGAAGCCCAAGGGCTTTTTCTGCTATGAACGACAAAAGCATCTGCGGTGTCACCGGTACGATGCGGAACAGCAGAGCCTCCCGTACCAGTCGCTCCACGTGATATTCCTTGGCGTATCCGAATCCGCCAAATGTAATTTGCGCGGCTTCGGTCGCCTCGACCGCGGCGTCGGCGGCCAAAAGCTTGGCAGCGTTCGCCTCGACGCCGCAGGATTCTCCCGCATCGTAGAGGGCTGCAGCGTGCATCACCATGAGATTGGCAGATTCCACCCGCGCCCAGGCTTTGGCGAGCGGATGCTGAACACCCTGATTTTGGCCGATTGGGCGGTCAAAAATCACACGTTCGTTTGCATAATGCGCCGCGCGCGCCAGTGCGTTGCGCGCAATACCGATACATTCGCCGGCCACCAGGACGCGTTCGGGATTCAACCCGTGCAAAATTTGTCTAAAGCCTTTGCCTTCCTCCCCGATCAGGTCCTCAGCCGGAATCGGCAACCCATCGATGAAAACTTCATTCGAATCGACAGCTTTTCGACCCATCTTTTCGATCTCTCGCACGTCAACGAAATTTCGGTCGAGATCTGTATAGAACAGGCTCAGCCCTTCGGTCGGGCTGCTCACATCTTCAAGCCGCGTTGTCCTGGCCAGAAGCAGCATCTTGTGGGCCACCTGCGCGGTAGAAATCCAGACTTTTTGTCCGTGCACGACATATCTGTCCCCCTGCCGCACCGCCATGGTCTTCAGCTTTGTGGTATCCAGCCCCGTCGTCGGTTCGGTCACGGCGAAACACGCCTTTTCGTCACCCGCGATCAGAGGGCCAAGCATACGCGCGCGCTGCTCATCGGTCCCGAACTTCACCACCGGGTTGAGCCCGAAAATGTTCATGTGGATGGCCGAGGCTCCGCTCGCGCCGGCCCCCGACTCGGCGATTGCCTGCATCATTATGGTCGCCTCGGTGATCCCCAGACCCGCGCCGCCGACAGCTTCTGGCATGGCGATACCTAGCCAGCCGCCATCGGCCATTGCCCTGTGCAGTTCATGGGGAAAACCACCGTTGCGATCCCGATCCAGCCAATAGTCGTCGTCGAACCTTCCGCAAATCCGCAGAATCTGGTCGCGAATCTCTTGTTGGTCGGCGGTCAATCGAAATGTCATAGCGCGCGCCCTCCTTCCAATCTTACGAGCCCAGCCTCACATAGGGCCGTGATCCGCTCATCGTTAAAACCAAGATCACGCAGAATGCTTTGGCTGTCTGCGCCAGGCGGTCGTCCCAGCCAACGAAGCTGACCGGGCGTCGCGCTGAGATGAGGGACCGGGCCAATGACCTGAGTCTGTTCGCCAGCGACCGACACGATATCCCCGCGATGGCTTATCTGCTCGTTCGTCGTGATTTCCTCGACACTCAACACACGCGAGGCAACGGCATCATGGCGGGCGAATACCGCCTCCACTTCCTTAGCTGTGTGCTGCATGACAAAATCATTGATCGCATCGAAGACCACCGCCATGTGCTGCGACATCTCGCCAAGTGTCGCAAACCGCGGATCATCGGCAAGGGCGTCCCCGCCGACTGCCCGCAACAGTCGTTGCGCGGTTTCCGCGCTTCCTGCGGAAACGGTCAGCCACACCCCATCGGACGTTCGGAACATCCCCCCCGGAGCAAAGTCCATCGGCTGGCGCAGCCCATTGCGCCGCGGCGAGAGCTTCGCGCCCGTCAATGCGGGAACAGGATAGTCCATCAACCGAAGCAACGCCTCGAACACCGCAAGATCGACGACCTGACCGCGTGCAATGCCCTTTTCGCGAGCAAATAGCGCGATCATGACTCCCAAAGCGCCCATCAGCCCTGTCGTGCTGTCGGCTGCCGGAAACCCGGGGTGCATCGGCGGCCCGTCGGGAAAACCGGTCAGATGTGCTAAACCACTCATGGCCTCCGCAGCACGTCCAAACGCTGGCACGTCGCGCATCGGACCGTCCTGTCCGTAACCTGAAACCCGCAAGACAACCAAGTCCGGGTTCCAATCGTGCAGGACGTCTGGCCCAACACCAGCACGTTCTAGCACACCCGGACGGAAATTTTCGATCAGCACGTCGGCATCTTCAACCAACCTGCGCAGGATGTCCCGGCCCTCGTCGGACTTCCAGTCCAGGCCTAGTGTTTTCTTGTTGCGGCCCAAAGTCTTCCACCAGACGCCCACCCCATCCTCTGCCTTGGGTCCAAGGTCGCGCATCATATCCGTCCGGTTGGGGGCTTCGATCTTGATGACATCTGCACCAAAATCCGAGAGTAAAGCTGCCGCAAGTGGTCCGGCAATTACGTGACCAAGTTCTATAATCTTCAGTTGATCAAGGGGTCTAGACATCTGCACTTTCGACTCTGCTAATTTTCTAATGGTTGTTCGATTGCTAGCAAAGGCGAAGTCTGACCTCAAGATTCAAAGGTAATCACCTCCCCGAAAACGTAGCCGCCCGGTTGTTACCATGGATCAGTTCATTGGCGTCCAGTTCCATGGAAGCGGTTCGTTGAGCGGGTTGGTCATGTGATTGTGGATGCGGTCGAGGATTTCGGCCAGCCAGGCTTGCGGATCGTGGCCGTTCATCTTGGCTGTCTCGACAAGGGACATCGCCCGGGACAGCGTTTCGCCACCGCTGTCGGAGTGTGCGAAAAGCCAGTTCTTTCGCCCGATGCTGATCAGGTGATGTGATCCCCGAAAACTGGACCGGTTTGGCTTAGAGTTTTCCGCACGAATGAAGCGACACCCATCTTTGGACCAGCGGCGGGCAGAGTTTTCCGGCTATTGACCTGCTACCCGATGCTGGACCACCCGGGCGGGCGCTTCCGGTCATTCCGCGGTCAGTGAGGGCCATCTGCCACCGACCGATCCATGAGCTCTATCGGTGGCTTGTTGCCGATCGAGCTGTGTGGGCGAACTTCGTTGTAGTCTCTGCGCCAAGCCTCGCATTTTCGGGCCGCGTCGTCGAGGGTCATGAACCAGTGGGCACTCAAGCACTCCGCCCGGAACTTGCCGTTCAGGCTCTCGATGAAGGCATTGTCCGTCGGCTTCCCGGGACGCGAGAAGTCCAGGGTGACGTCCCGCTGGTAGGCCCAGAGATCAAGGTCGCGGGAGACGAACTCGCTGCCTTGGTCGACCCGGATCGTCCTCGGCAGGCCGATTTCGGCGCCGACCCGTTCGAGCACCTCAATCACGTCCGGGGCGCGGAAGCTGAACCGGGGCACGATTGCCGGGGCGTAGCGGCTGAAGGTGTCGACGATCGTCAGAACCCGGATCTTCGTGCCCGTCGCGAGTTGGTCGTGAACAAAGTCCATGGCCCAGGTCTCGTTGCTGCGAACTGCCGGGCAGCGGTCCTCGCGCAGGTTCGCCTTGACCCGTCGCTTCGGCGTCTTGTTCCTGAGCTGCAAGCCTAACGCCTTGTAAAGGCGATAAACCCTCTTCTGGTTTATGGCCCAGCCTTCGCGCCGCAGCAGGACATGGATGCGCCGGTAGCCGTAGCGTATCCGTGTCGCTGCGATCTCCTTGATCCGTTCCATCAGTGCGGCCTGCGAGCGGCGCCTGCCTTTGTAGTGGTAGCTCGATCGCTCGGCGCGCAGCACCTGGCAAGTCCGCCGGATGCTGACCTTCCAGGTCGCCCGAACCTCATCGACGAGCTGGCGCCGCCGCGCAGGCCCTACAGTTTTTTTGCCAGCACGTCCTGCAGCATCGCCTTGTCCAGGCTCAGGTCCGCCACCAGCTTCTTCAGCTTGCCATTCTCGTCCTCAAGCTGCCGCAGCCGGCGCATCTCCGACGGCATCAGCCCGGCATACTTCTTCCGCCAAGCATAGAACGTCGCCTCACTGATCCCGGCCTTCCGGCACACCTCGCCGATCACCGTGCCCTCTTCCGCCTGCTTCAGGACGAACGCGATCTGCGCCTCGCTGAACTTCGATCTCTTCATGTCAGCTCTCCGATTCCCGGCCCGATCCTAAACTGGAAAATCCCAGCTCGATCCGGTCCAGGAAGCGGGAAGCAGGTCACTATGATCGGGGTGACGGGCTGGTTGCGCCTCCCGATTTCGTCAGCAGGATCGGCGGTTTGTTCCCGATCGCGCTGTGTGGCCGTTCGTCATTGTAGTATCTCCGCCAAGCCTCCACTTTTTCGCAGGCATCCGCAAGGTTCATGAACCAATGTGTGTTCAGGCACTCCTGCCGGAACCGTCCGTTAAAGGCCTCGATGAAAGCGTTATCGGTCGGCTTACCGGGCCGTGAGAAGTCGAGGATCACGCCGCGCTGATAGGCCCAGAGGTCCATGTCGCGGGAGATGAACTCGCTACCCTGGTCGACCCGGATCGTCTTCGGATAGCCGATCCGGCGGCACACCCGATCCAGGGTGGCGACCACGTCTTCCCCGCGATAACTGAACCGAACATCCAGCACCGGCGAATAACGCGAGAACGTGTCCACGACCGTCAGGACGCGCAGCTTCTTGCCCATGGCAAGCTGGTCATGCGCATCTACCGCCTGCAGACTGAAGACGGGGAACGCGCTATCGGCCGTCTGGTCAGTCAGGAGCAGCTTCTCAATGTCTATGCGCGCTTGGGTCTCGATTGTCAGATCGAGATGACGCCGCAGGAGGTGTTCGGCGCGGTCATGGACGCGAAGACGACCCTGAGCCTCCTTGGCGGCTACCAGCTGCGCCGCTCGCTGGTCATGGGTCAGCCGAGGCTGGAATTGAACAGCGCGTCGGGCACGGCCCTGCCTGCACTGAAGGCGATGGGCTGTTTCACCGAGGTGATCCAGTGGAAGACGCGGGTGTTCATCCCGGTGGATGGCACCGAGGTGCTGGTGCGGGTTCTCGCGGAGTATCCTGTTGGCGGCAGTGCAGCGGATGCCGCAGCATGAGCGCGGGGCGCAGTATCGCGGACCTCTCGGCCGATCTGGCAGACCGGGCCGAGAGCTTCTGCCGCCAGTATTTCCCCGAGGGGCGCAAGCAGGGCAATTATTGGCAGGTTGGTGACACTTCGGGCGCAAAGGGGCAGAGCCTTGCCATCCGGCTCCAGGCCCAGGGTGGGCGCAAGGCCGGGTCCTGGACCGATTACGCGACGGGTGAATATGGCGACTTGATCGACCTGCTGCATGAACGGCTTGGGTCGATCACGCTCAAAGAGACGCTGTGGGAGGCCCGGTCTTTCCTTGGCGAGGCCCCCTGCCCGGCCGTGCCGCGAGACACCCAAACCCGTGAGCAACCAGATGCCGCCTCGAGCAAACGCATCGCGCGGACGCGCAAACTCTTTGCCGCTGGCAAGCCGGTCCTGGGCACCCTGGCCGCCACCTATCTGCAGGGGCGTGGCATCACACGGCTGGGTTCGGCCCTGCGCTATCACCCACGGGTCTTCCTGCGGCACGGCACGGACGACGCCGATCCGCCGCAAAGGGCTCCTGCCCTGCTCGCGAAGATCACCGATATTCGCGGCCAGATCACTGGATGCGCGCGGTTCTATCTAGACCCGTCCACCGGCGGTCTGGCCGGGATCGAGAGCCCGAAGCGGATCCTCGGGCAGCTTCACGGCCATGCCATCCGCTTCTGGTCCGGCACGGGCCGCTCTGATCTCATCGTCGGCGAAGGTCTCGAGAACACCCTTTCGGTGGGCACCGCTCTCCCCGAGTTCGATCTCGCCTCCTGTCTCACCGCCACCCATCTCGGGCTGTTCATCCCGCCGCCGGGGATCAAGCGTATCTGGATCGCGCGGGACAATGACGAAGCCGGACGTAACGCATGAAAGAGATTTCGTAACCAACTGGAATCTCGGGGAATTACCTGTGGTGATCTCGTGCCAAACATGGGCGATTTCAACGACGATTTGCAGGCACTTGGCAAGGATACGCTGCGCCGGTCGCTGATAGAGGCCATGAAAGCACAAGGTCTGGAGATCGAGGACGGGTGACCGCCACCATCCTCTTGGATGTCCAACAGGGCAAAGGTTCCGCGGGTTCGATCTGATCCCGTTTGGATATTGGGAGCGATGGACCGGCGGGTCGGGGCTGAGTGCCCCTCGCCCGGGCAGCAATGCGCCGCTACCCGGAAAATTCCCCTGAGCCTTCGGCTCATTCCTCGCGGGACCAATTTTCCGGCCCGCGGCGCATTCTCCGCTTCGCTCCGATCCTGACGGATGCGGCCCGGTCGCCGCCGGTCCTGGTATCGCCCCATCCAAATCGGGTCAGATCAAACAGAGGAACCAGACAATGCCCCATCAGACAGACGTCCAAGAGGAAACCGGCGTGACCTCCGCCATCCTCGACCACCTCGCACTTCACGGCGCAACGCCAGGGCCCGGCGAGACCGATCACCGCCCCCTGCCCCAGCCTGACGAGGTCGAGCTCGCCATGGCGGCGCTCTTTGACACCACCACCGGCCTCATCACCGGCAGCCAGTTGGAAGACAATCTCGAAGAGATGCTCTGGTCCCTGACCTCAATCTTCCATCGCCGGCTCACCCATATCCAGAAGCTGCTCGACGACAACGAATTCGAGGTCCGGGAAAGTCTGGCCATCCAGGACGGCTCAGAGGTCGCCTCGGTCGAACTAGAGCGCCTCCAAATGATCGGGCTCAAACTCTGGGACCATCGCGACGCTTTCGAGCAGATGCGCGATCTGGCCGTGGACCACTTTTCGGCCGCCACGGGTTCACCCTGGCTGCCCCGCACCGGATCCAAGGTCTCGCATCGCGGCCTGACTTCCGCCGTGGTGGACAGCCGGGCCTACCTCTCGGCCAAGCGACGCAAGGAGACAGAGGTACACTGCCCCGAAGGCACGCGGATCGCCTTCTCGGGCGGGGGCTATCACGCCTACGATCTGATCTGGTCCGTGCTCGACGCCACGCACGCCAAATTCCCCGACATGGTGCTGCTGCACGGCGGCACGCCGAAAGGTGCCGAGATGATCGCGGCCCGCTGGGCAGATACTCGGGGCGTCACCCAGGTAGTCTTCAAGCCCGACTGGAAGAGCCACGGCAAGGCGGCTCCCTTCAAGCGCAATGACAAGATGCTCGAGACCATGCCGCAGGGTCTGATCGCAACGCCCGGTTCGGGCATCACCGAGAACATCGTCGACAAGGCCCGCAAGCTCGGGATCCGCATCAAGAGGATCGGGGCTTAGGCCCCGGTTCTACCATGACATCAGTCAGAGCACACTGTGCGGTTCGCTCTATGAGTGCGCAGAGCTGCGCACTTCTGCGGGATTTGGTCTGTCAGACCGCCGTGAGTGTTAACACCATTTCTAACTGGCGGCTGTGGCGAGACCCTCTGAAGCCTCCTGACGCTCACGTCGTCCGGTCGTCAGCGGGATATTCGCCGAAAGGCAGCCCATGTCGGCCAGGAAACTGACCAATCCGACGATCGTCTTGAACTCGCGCAATTTGAAGACGCTACGGCTCGTGACAAGCATCTTCGCATCCTGGCCATCCTACGTCACCGCGTGCACGGCCCAGGCGCCATGCCAACTGTTGTGGCGCTTCCCGGCAGTCTGGTTGCAGATCACCTCGATGAGGTAGCCATCTGAGTGCAGATCGCGCAGGCCATCCTCGGTGACCACATTCGGTGTTGCGCCGTCCAACAGCTTATCCTCTTCACTTATGCCGACACGTATCGGGATTGGAGCGGGCCCGAGCTTCTACCCGATCTTCCGAGTCGCATGCGTCGTTTGCTCAGTTTCGCAATCCCATACGGGACATCTTCGAAGTTCGCAACGCGGCCGGGATTGAAGCCGTCGGGAACAGATGCGCGTGTCTTCGCCCTGGCATTTCATCTTCTCCTGCCTGTCAGAGCACTCTCTGCTTGAGGCCCCTAGTGACCCGACCGAGGAGCTGAATACGGGCCGGTGTCGCGTTGCGATAGGTCGTGGTGTGTATCGAAAGATCTGGCGAGCCTGTGCAAAGGACGCATCGGCGTTCCTGGCTGTCGGCAGTTCACCCAGTTTCCTTCGCGGCCGCCGCACTTCTCCCTTTGTCTGAGTTGCATGACATGCTGGTCGCAGCTGTCGTCCCGTCCAAAAGGTTGTCACCGATCTTTTTCCCCTGTCCCTGCGGGCCATTCCTCGCGAGGCAAAAAGACCGGCGCCTGCCCCTCTCCGCTGCGCTCCGCCTTCGGTGTGGCCGGGCCTTGCCCGCTGCAAGGTGACCATCATTGCAACGCAAACAAGGAGAAGAGCGATGACCACGAACTGCATCAAATTCACCAGCGCCGACATCGAAACCGCCAAGGGCGTCGGCTCCATCTCGACCCTGACCTTCGACCTCGACATCACGGTCGAACCCGTCGCAAGCGTGAACCCGATGGCCCCCACGCACCGCGTCCTCGGCCGCTCCCCGCGCGGCAAGCTGGTCGAGTGCGGCGGCATCTGGAAGAAGCAGAACAAGGAGACCGGCGCCGACTACTATACGCTGACCATCCGCGACCACGGCTTCAACGCCAACCTCGGCAAGGCCGCGAACCAGAACGATCTGTCCCTGCAGGCCGTCATCCCTTGGGGGCCGAAAGACGCTGCGTGACGTAAAGAATCGGCTGGGACAACCCAGCCGATTTCCTCTGTTTCCCTTCGCGCTGAAACGCATTCCCCACATTTTGGAGCCAGTGGTTGGTCCGCTTGGTGGAAGCAACCGATCACTGAATTGGCGCAAGGTGATGATGATGCAATCCGCTTCGGAGGAGACGGGTTCGTAGTTCCCCTAGCGCCATGAGGCTTCCAGCATCTTGCATTTTGACAGCCGTGCAGCGGTGAAAAAAGAAACAAAAACAGATAGTTGAATGTAACTGGCGCGAAGTTAAAGTTGACTACACATCCGAGCGAGTGACAGTTTCCCCAAGATATTGGGTAGCTACATTCCTCGATCGCTATACTTTGTCGAGGCATCTAGGCACGCTGGTAGATTGGGTAAGATCTAACCGCCGGGCGAAAATCGTTGTTAAGACTCAGTTTTCCGTGTAGATGACACTTTAATGAGCGAAATCGCTGAAAAAGCGATATTTAGAGGACAGGCGGATGCGAGAACGGTCTTTTGCGGCTGATACGAAGGATCAACCCTTCGACGAGATCATCCTACAGCAAGGAGAGTTGATTTCCGACCGCCTCAATATGTTGCGGCAGGAACAGTATCCTCCGGACGCCCAAAAAGGTCTACGTCAGTTTTCATTGGCCGAGGTTGCTTACTATCTCGGCGTGACGCAGTCGACCATCAAGAAGCTTCATCTCGAAGGCAAAGGTCCTGAACCTGAAACATCATCGTCCGGGAGGCGCAGCTACTCGGCCGAGCAGATGCTGGAACTGAGAGCTTATCTCGACAAGCATGGCCGCCCCGGAAAACGCCGTTATGTCCCCTATCGGCAGCCTGGTGAAGAACTGCACGTCGTGTCCGTCGTGAACTTCAAAGGAGGAAGTGGAAAGACCACTACCGCCGCCCACCTCGCGCAGCACTTGGCGTTGAAAGGGCATCGAGTTCTTGCGATCGACTTGGACCCTCAGGCCTCGCTCACAGCTTTGCATGGCATTCAGCCTGAACTCGACGACGTGCCTTCGCTCTACGAGACACTTCGCTATGATGACGAGCGTAAGCCGATCTCAGAGGTGATCCGGCCAACGAACTTTCCCAACCTTGATATCGTGCCGGCAAGTCTCGAGCTTCAAGAGTACGAATACGATACCCCGGTTGCTTTGACGAGCAGCGATCCCCACGAGGGCCGTACCTTCTTCACTCGCATATCGAAGGCGCTTAGCGAGGTTGATGACCGCTATGACGTGGTTGTGATCGATTGCCCTCCTCAACTGGGCTACCTCACGCTCACTGCTCTCACGGCTTCTTCCTCGGTCATTGTGACAGTCCATCCTCAGATGCTGGACGTCATGTCGATGAGCCAGTTTCTCCTGATGCTGGGCGGAATCATGAAGACGATCCGTGACGCTGGAGCGAACATGCGCCTGAAGTGGTTCCGTTACCTGGTAACGCGATTTGAACCAACGGACGGTCCCCAAAAGCAGATGGTTGGGTTCCTCCAGGCGATGTTCCCAAATCAGATGCTGTCGGCTCCTGTGCTGAAGTCTACGGCGATCTCCGACGCTGGGATTACGAAGCAGACGCTTTACGAAGTTGAACGGTCTCAATTCGTGCGGACTACTTATGACCGCGCAGTGACATCTTTGAATGACGTGAACGATGAAATCGCCGAACTGATCCACAAGGCTTGGGGGCGTGAATGACTAAGGTTTTGACAGCCGTGCAGAGAGCTAGTTTTGACAGCCGTGCAACTGTCGAAATGCGCGCGGCGCTTTGGTTGGATTTGGACGAAAAGGAGATGGCTTGATGGCTCGCAAAGACCTTCTGAAGAGCGTTATGGCGGGCTCGCCGGAGCAGCCCAAGGATTCCGGTCGCTCTGGATACGCAATGCGCGGTGCTTCGAAATCGATGAAGGTTTCGATTGATAGCCTTGCGGAAAACTCGAAGCGTCTCCTTGAAGGTGAAACCATTGTCGAGATCGATCCGCAATTGATCGATGTGTCATTCGTTTCGGATCGGCTTAGTGATGACGATGTTGCTTTCGACGAACTGAAAGCATCGATCGCAGCGGGTCGCCAGGACACGCCGGTACTGCTTAGACCGCATCCGGAAGCGGATGGCCGCTATATGATCGTCTTCGGGCATCGCCGTGTGCGCGTTGCATCGGCGCTCGGCCGTAAGGTTCGCGCAGTTGTAAAACCAATGGACGATGTGGCCCACATTCTTGCTCAAGGGCAGGAAAACACTGCGCGCGCAGACCTCTCTTTTATTGAGAAGGCCCTTTTTGCGAAGAGCCTCTTGGATATGGGACAAGCAAAGGACGTGATCCAGTCCGCACTTACCATCGATGGGACGTTGCTTTCACGGATGCTGTCAGTGGCGCAGAACGTCCCTAGGTACGTCATCGAACAGATTGGGCCGGCCAAGCAGATTGGGCGTGATCGCTGGGAAGACTTCAAAAAGTTGGCTTCGGAACCATCGAATGACAAGATCCTCGAGGGAGCTCTGGAGTTCGACGGGTTTCAGAACCTCGACAGTGATGCTCGCTTTGAGTTCCTGCATAGCAAGCTGGCAGAAGCGGGTAGGGTGCCGAAGCGCCGAAAAACGCGTGCCGCGCCCAAGAAACGAACCTGGACTGCCGGCAAAGGCCGCATCAAGGGAGTCATCGGTCGTTCCGGAAAGGCATTCAGCATTTCGCTTACGGCACAAGATTCAACCGAGTTCGGAGACTTTCTCTCGGGTCGGCTTGATCAGCTGTACAGCGAATTCCTCGCGACGAAAGAGGAGCAGTCAGAACAATGATCTAGGCAAAAGAAAAGCCCCCAAGCAGCGTGGCCTGAGAGCTAATCTGAAAAGTTTGGTCGCTTAGAAGATATCTCTCCCGCGAATCACTGTCAACAAGAACGCCACTTCGGCGAACGGCTTTCTTTTGCCTCCACATAACTGGAGGTGAGAAACAGGCATGAAGCATACAGGTTGGCGCAAGCCGACACCGGGTCTTGGCATTGCAGAGCAGCTTGCCCAAGCCGGTGAACAGGTAGCTGTACCCAAAACGCGGGCCTTCGTGGCCGTGAAGCGGGTCGGAGCCTACATTGGCCTCAAGGCGGGGGACATGATGCTCCTCGACACGCTCGGGGCGTTTACCCAGGCCCAGGACTGGGAGGAGGGTCAGCGCCCGATCGTCTGGGCATCGAACGCCTATCTGATAGAGCAGACGGGCTTCTCGCTTTCCGCGCTGAAACGCCATGCGCGGCGCCTGGCCGAGATCGGCGTGATCTCCTTCCAGGACAGCCCGAACGGCAAGCGTTGGGGCCGTAGGGACGCTGAGGGGCGCATCGTGGAGGCCTATGGCTTCGATCTGTCGCCGCTCGCAGCTCGCGTCGAGGAGTTCGAGGAACTGCATAGCGATTTGCAGGCCGAACGCGAGCTCTGCCAGCGCTTGAAGCGCCAGATCACCGTGGCACGCCGGATGATCCGCGCGCGGATCGAGACCGCCGTCAGCAGCGCGCTGCGCGGTCCTTGGACGCAATTCACAGGCCTCTTCGAGGAGCTTCTTGATCGGCTTCCGCGCCGTCATGAAGCCTCTGAGCAACTTGCGCGGTTGCTGACCTGGTTCAAGGAACTTCAGGAGCGCGTCGAAGCGGCCTATCTCAAGGCAACCGAGGTCGTTCAACCTGTGGAAAACGCGCCCGAAGCCAAGGAACAAGTTCCCGAGAAGACTCAAGAAATGAACCCCAGGGAGGTCATTTCTGACCCTCATATACTAATTACAAACCAACTTGATCCTGTAACTCGTAATTCCTCAGAAAATGAGGAAGTCGCGGCCGTGGTGCCCAATGCTCAGCCCGAAGATCAGGTTGACAGGGAGCTGGAAGAGTGGGTGGCTGAAGTCCGCAAGAAGCGCGCGGCACTGGATCTGCCCACAGTGATGCAGGCCTGTCCCGAATTCGCGTCCTGGGCGCGTAATATGGGCGGCTTCCTGAAGGATTGGGGCGATCTGCACCGGGTTGCCGGGCAGCTCAGGCCGATGATCGGGGTGTCCGAGCATGCGTGGAACGTGGCGCAAGACCGGCTGGGCAAACAGGTGGCGACAGCGGCGCTGGCGCTTGTCTTCGAGAAGCATTGCGCGGGCGAAGTTTCCTCGCCGGGCGGATATCTGCGCGGCATGGTCGAGAAGGCCGGGGCAGGGGAGCTGCATCTCGAGCGCAGCTTCTATGGCAGGCTCAGTGGGCAGGCGGCGTGATGGGGCAGGGGATCAGAGTCCGGCGGCCTTGGTTAGGTTCACGCGGAACCGGTCGCGCCGGCGCTGGTAGCGGCGGGTCATCTCGGCCGAGGCATGACCAAGCTGTTTTTGAACGTAGCGCTCGTCGACTTCGGCGGAGCTGGCGAGACCGGCGCGCAGCGAATGGCCGGAGAACAGCGCCAGGCGTTCCTTTTCGGGCAGCTCGGATCGGATGCCGGCGTCCAGGACCGTCCGCTTGATCAGGCGCGCAACATGCTTGTCATTCAGTCGCGTTTCAGTGGCGCGGTTGCCATCGCGCGAGGTGCCGACGAAGACCGGACCGAAGTCGATCTTCGCGAAGTGCAGCCATTGCTCCAGCGCGTGCACGGGGCAGGTCTGATCCTTGGAGCCGCGGCCGATCTCGACTTCGCGCCAACCGGTTTTGGCGTTGAGGGTCAGGAGGGCGCCTTTCTCGAAGATCTCGATCCAGCCGCCAGAATCCGGCGTGTCGTCCTTGTGGACGTCAAGGCTAACGATTTCCGAGCGGCGCAAGCCTCCTGCATATCCCACCAGCAGGATCGCCCGATCCCGCAGCCCGCGCAGATCATATGGCAGGGTGGCGACCATCGCGAGGATGTCCTCGGCCAGGATGGCCTCCTTCTGAACTGGTGGTCGCGCGTGCTTTCGCTTGATCCCGGCCAACACCGTGGCGATATGTCGGTTCTTGCGATCGAGGGAAAAGCCGCGCTGTGCGTAGTTCCAGGCGAGACCTGACAGACGGCGGTCGATGGTTGAGACGGACAGGGCAGGGGAGGGACGTGAGCCGGTCGCGAGATCCGCAAGGTAGAGGCCGATCATCTCCGGCGACGGAGGCAGCGGCTCGGTGCCCTTCAACCGGCACCAGCGCGCGAAGTGCGCCCAATCCTTCGCATAGGCCTTCAGCGTGTTGTCCGACGCTGCCGCGCGTGCATAGTCGCGAGCCGTATCGACCAGCTGATCGAGCGTGCCTGAGCCCGCGACAAAGGAAGGCAGGCTCAAGACCTCGCCGTCAGGATGATCTCTCTCGTTGTCCTCGTTGGACGAAGGCCCGATTGGCACGTCTGAGGTCGATTTCTCGGTGCTTTCTGACATGCCTCTGAGCATATCCTTTTGTGTCCGATAAGGCAAACTTATTGGACATAGTGAAGATCTGCAAGATGGGGCGGTTTGTGCGCTATTTTCTGGTAGAAAGCGCCGTGCAGGTGTAGGTTTTGGGCATGACATTTGCCCGACCGGATCACATCAGCGACCTTGGTACGCTACCCCGGATGCCCGCTTGGGTCACCTCTGCACGCGCTGAAACCCTTGAAGATGTTGCGTTTTTGTCGGGCGCCACGTTGAACCACCTGCATCTTGTGTTGCTACGCGAGGAGGTGCCCCAAGCCTTGTTACGGGATCGCTTGGCGCTGCGCGCGGCGGAGGCTTGTGTCGCGTTTTCTGGCCGACCGGAGCGGGCCGGAGAGTTGCGCGATGCGGTGCACCTGCTGAGCTCCGGCGATCTGCCCGGACCGGCCGGCGAAGCCTATCTGGCCTGGCAGCGCGCGGCGGAGCGGCCGGTGTCGATCAAGACTCTGGGTCGCGCTTTGCCGAACCTTGAGCCGGACCAGATCGCCACCTGGCTCGATGCGGGGCAGGGGGCGCCGGTGACCCGGGCCGCGATGGTGCTGGAAGCGGTGCTGCGCGAGGCCCCGCGGACAGACGTAGCTGGGCTGGTTCTCGCGGATGCGGCCCTTGCCCAAGCCCTTGGTTGGGATCATCTGGTGCCGCTGTTGGCCGCGGGTCTGAAACGCGCGGACCTGCGCAAGCAGGGCGATGACTTGCGGCTGGCCTGTCATCGCGCACTCATCTCTTCGGCGATCGACGCGATCCGGCTGGCCACCGACCTCGCACGGCGGGCGGCGCATCTGAAGGCCCTGACCCCGAAACTGCGGGCCAAGGGGGCCGCCGACGCCGTCGAGATGTTCCTGACCCGCGATGCGGTCGCGCCTTCAGCCTTGCCTTTGCCGGATCGCGCGGCACGGCGGCTGTGTGACCGTCTGGTCGTTCTGGGCGCGGTACGCGAGCTGACGGGGCGCGACACCTTCCGACTCTACGGGGTGTAGCGATGGCAAAGGATCGCTTGGAACCTGACCTGGACCGCGAATTGGCTGACCTGTCGCCAGAATTGCGCTGGCGGGAATGGATGCGCCGGATCGAGGCGGTACTGTTTGCCTCGGCCTCGCCAGTGCCGCGCGACGACCTGGCGCGCGTGGTGGGGCAGGGCGCTTCGGTCGACCTGCTGGTCGAGGACCTTGCCGCAGATCTAGAGGGGCGGTCCTTCGAGGTCGCCCAAGTCGCCAGCGGCTGGATGTTCCGGACGCGGGCCGCTTACGCGCCGGCGATCCGCGCTGCGGCGGACGTCGGGGATCAATTACTGGATCTGAACGAGTTCGACGTCGCGGTGCTGGCGGCCATCGCCTATCACCAGCCGATCACGCGCGACGGGCTCAAGGACATCTTCGGCAAAGAGATCAGCCGCGACTTGATCGGACGGCTGCATGCGCGCGAGCTGATTGGCACCGGGCCACGGTCGCCGCGACGCGGTGCGCCGTATACATTTGTGACGACCGAGCATTTCCTCGTCGCCTTTGATCTGGAGAGCCTCCGCGATCTTCCAGATCGGGAGCAGTTGGGGGATGCGGGCTTGGTTGTGGACGTGTGATGAGGCCAACAGTTATCCGTGATGACGCTCCGGTCGGGTTGGCAACTCTCCTAGACTCAGTTTCTCCTTCGCACCTCGAAATAATGGGCAAATCCTTCTTCTGTCATCGGCTCGATGCTGAATGCGTCGCGCAGTGAGTTCCACGTCCTGTGAAGAAGTTGCATGCGCCGCTCATCTGGCCAATCGCGCTCCGTTTCGTCGACCAAGAGACCGCTCTTACGGGATCTCGCGGGCACGTAGCCGGATTGCATCGGCCAGACCGCGTCCGACATGCCATCGATCCCCATGACGATCCGTCTTCGCTTCGACGCGCCCAATGCGTCAAGGCAGGCCATACCGCTTGCCAATCCTCTGATCCAATTGGAGAACAGATGCCCATAAGAGATGTGTTTCTGGCCCTTGTGCTCGGTGAACGCCACACCGTCTGACATCCACACTTCGCCGCTGTCTTCGAGGTATGCCGCAAGGTTTCGTGAACGGCAGGTTCCATCCTCTTCCCGGCCCGCGACCCAGTACGTCACGAACCCGAACGGGCACGATCCGAAATTTCCGCCGCTTCCTGCACCTGTGGGAGCCCGGAGACGCGCGCTGTCTGGCAATTGCTCCAGCGCCGTGATCGATGGACGGCCGTTGGGAAAGCCTGCGGGGATGATCCTGAGCCAAGCTCGCGATAAGTCCAAAGGCCTTACACGTGCAACTTCACCGAAGCCGTCGGAATGTGTCACGGGCCATTCCGCTTTCCATAGGCCCGGCGAATGAGGGTCGCTCTCCACGCCCAGGATGGGGTCGGCGGCGGACCTAGCGTCGCGGACCAGATCAATATTGACCCGGACGGCTTCGGCCAGTTGCTTGATGAGGCCTTCCCGAACCGCTTTCCGTTCCGCCTTTGTCGCCACCGCAGCCAAATTGTAGGTCAGTATTCGGCGGTGCCGGATATCGAAGGGTAGATTCTCAACGGTGTCACCGTTCGCCGTATTCAAGACGGCAATGATCCTTTCAAACCCTATGGCACTCATCGCGTAGCCGAGCTCGACCATGACGTTCGGATTCGGTAGTGCTTTTCCGCCAGCAGACTTAGCGATAGGCGTGACGTCGGCGACCACTACGGCGCTTCTGGATATCTTCTCCAAGATCGTCTGGCTGATGTCGGCCATTCCGGCGGTTGCTTTCGTGTCGTGATCCAGGGCCACTCGCTCGACATCTTCGACATCGAGAGTTTCACTGACTCGGTCGACAGCGATGGCTAGAGCATCTCGTATAAAATCCCGATTCAGTCTTGCGGGCAGGTCATTCTGCCATGACCAAAACACGGTGTCGGTCATCGCCAGATGCCTTCAAGTTCCTCTGCCTGCCTGTGCCGTCTTTTGGCTTCAAGTCGGTCGAGATTGGTTAGCTTCCAGCGAACGGCGGGCAGGTTGGCCGCGTCCGTGAGGCCCGAAAGATTCCAGTCAATTTCGCCTCTTTCCACACCAACGAGAAAGGCGCGGTGCTCGTCCGGCATCTGCGCAACTATTGCTTCAATAATCTCTTCACGGGTTGCGACCAGCTCTTCCAGTTCGACCAACTCCGTGGTCATGCCCAAAAAGTTCTCCTCGAAATCCGAGCGAATGTCCTTTCGGGTCGGAGCGAGAACTTCGATAGCCGGCCGGTTATGGCTCACGATGTAGGCCAAGAACGCTTGTCGCAATGACGTCGAGATTCCTTCCTTCCTCAGGAGATCCCGCACGTCGAAGAGGTCGCGGGGGTGTTGGCGATCGAGTGCGGCGACGATCTTTCCTGCGTAGAGATCGTCAAAAGAAACTACTTGGGTCTCTGCGTAGCCGAACTGGTCTTCGACCGACGGCACAACCTGCATGACTCTGGGTTCGAACACGCAACCGCGGGCTACAGGTGTCACTTCGACCTTGATCTGAGTTTCCGGTGTCCGGACGACCAGACGGTTGACGATCCCTTCATTGTGCAGTCGACTGGGAACGACCTTGGCTTGAGGCACGGCTTCCGAGATGGATTTCGATATCCGGTCTAACGCGGCGTCTATGTCGGCGAGGGATTCTTCCCGGGCTTTCACGGGTAGGTAAGTCAGGTCGATATCGACGGACAGGCGCGGCAGGTCTCGGACGAACAAGTTTATCGCAGTCCCGCCCTTCAGCGCGAACACGTTTTCTTCAGCCACTGACGGGAGGACCCGGATCAAAAGATCGACTTGCTGTCGGAACCGTTCATCAGTTGCCATCAAGACCCTCCGGCACAGTTATTTGGTATTTGGCGTCCAACTTGCCTCCTTTTGCGACCACCCGCTTGCCACTACCGATGTTGATTGCATCGAGATCGAGTCGTTTGAACCAGGCGTGATCGTTCCGCTCGGCGAACCACAGAAAGAGTCGGTTCACCTTCACGCTGCGGCAGTTTTCGAGTGACGCCTGGAGTTGCCTGGGACTGAGGTTTGAAAGTCCGGTGAACAGTTCCGCAGCGTGCTCGAAGGACTGGTGTGTCGGGATCTCGTCCAGAAATTCCAGAATGGCTCGCTCCGGACGGGAGATCACCATCGGCCAGGATCTGTCACCCCAGACATGGAGTCTCAACCCACCGTCGGGGTTATCCAATGTCTCGACATTTCCTGTCGACGAAAGTGGTGGGAGGCCTTGGATCGCCTTGGAGATCGCCTCCGACTTGAACAGCTTTTTCGCATTTCGTGTCTGGAAATCGATCTCGGGGTCGATTTCGTTGAGCCATTTGGACAGGGGGGCTTCCGTGTAGAGGTGAACCTTTCTCCGCTTTCCCATGGTTACGTAGTGACCGTAGCCTTGAAGTTCGAGTGCGCTGAGGCCCCCGACGATGACCGGAATTCGCATGAGCGATTGCAGCGAGATGATCAGGTGTTGCCATCGCGTTTCGGCACCAGGCCGCTTGTAGATCCCTCGTGTGGGCTGCTCCAACCAGCCGTTCGCGACGTATTTGCTTCGCAGTGCGCTCGAGTAACCTGCCTCGTCCAACCATCGCGAGTTGGCGACCAAACCTTCTGGAAGGAGGTACTGCAACGAGTTCAGCTTTTGTCCCCTTTGCGCACTCATGGTTGGTATTCCAGCCTCTTTGCAAACTAGAGTGGGTTTGATGTTGGTGGCAATATGTAACCCATGGTAAGTAGAAACGAAATATATTAAACCAAGATTCGAGCTATACGTATGATAGTTGCCGATAATGAAACCGCGGTTGACCTCCTGTACTACGAGGCCGTTGCCAAGACTGTTGTGAGGGTCGTCTCAGACAAATCGGATCAGCCACTCAGTGTGGGAGTTCACGGCGACTGGGGAGCGGGAAAGTCGAGCGTCCTCATGATGGTCGAGGAAGCCTTCAGGGACGATGATCAGGTTCTCTGCATTAGGTTCAACGGCTGGCTCTTTCAAGGTTTCGACGACGCGAAGACAGTTCTGATCGAGACCATAGTCGAGGATCTGGTTAAGAGCCGTTCCGGCTCGCAGAAAGTTGCCGACCAGGCCAAAAAACTGTGGCGACGGATCGACTGGATGAAGGCAGCCAAGAAGGCAGGTTCCTACGGCATGACCCTGGCGACCGGGATACCGATGCCGGAAACCGTCACCGACCTACGCAACATCGCGACTTCGGTTCTATCCGGCGGAGCGGATGCCTTCACTGCCGAGAACCTTAAGGCGTTCACGGCCAGTGCGGGGTCGTTCCTAAAAGATATGGAAGAGGACAGCACGCCGGAGCAGATGCACGCCTTCCGTGCAGAGTTCGAGAAGCTGTTGGAGGTCGCGGACATTGACCGCCTCGTCGTTCTGGTCGACGATCTGGACCGGTGCCTCCCGGGCACGGCCATTGGCACATTGGAAGCGATCCGGCTCTTCCTCTTCGTGCCTCGCGCCGCCTTCGTGATCGCGGCGGATGAGGGCATGATTGAATATTCCGTGCGCCAACATTTTCCGGATCTGCCTGCAGCGACGGGGCCGGCAACCTATGCACGCAACTACCTCGAGAAACTTATACAAGTCCCCTTCCGGCTTCCTGCGCTCGGATATGCCGAGACCCGTATCTACGTCACAATGCTTCTTGTCCTGAACGAATGTGGCGAAGACTCAGACATCTTCCGCCGCCTCGTGCCAATCGCCCGAGCAGCCTTGCAGAAGCCATGGACCGGGCCGGGACTGGACCGCGCGACACTGACAGCAACATTCGGCACTATCCCTGACCCTATCCAACGAGCGCTCGACATCGCTTACCGTATCGCGCCTATCCTAACCGACGGATCACGCGGCAACCCTCGCCAGATCAAGCGCTTCATAAACACGATGTCGCTTCGCCTCGCGATCGCGGAGGAGCGCGGTTTTGCTGACGAGTTGAACCTTGGTGTCTTGGCGAAGATCATGCTGGCCGAACGTTTCGCCCCGGAAGTCTTCGATGCGATGGCACGTGGGGCGGCGGACACGGGGCATTCCGCTGAGTTGGCCGCGCTCGAAGCCAACGCAACCCAGCCAGATGGTTCGGTCATTGCCAAGTCGGCCGAAAGCAAAGAGCCTAAAGGAAAATCGAGCCCGGTAGAGCAACTTCCTGATTGGCCCAACGTTGAATGGGCACGCCGATGGGCATCGATCGCGCCCTCTCTGACCGATGTTGATCTCAGGCCATACGTATTCGTGAGCCGCGACCGGCGCGGCGGCTATGGATCGCAGGCACAACTCGGAGAGCTGGACGAACTCCTGCAAAAATTGATGGGGCCGCCACTGCTGATCAGGCAGTTGACAACTGAGATCAAGCGCTTGAATTCTGTCGAGGCTGAACAGCTCTTTGACGCATTGCGCACGAAGGTTGCTGACGCTGATGATCTTATGGAAGAACCGGCCGGGATGCACGGCTTGGCGGCGATCTGCCAGCAACATCCCTTCTTGCAAGCCTCTCTTGTTGCATTCTTTAGGGACCTTCCCGCCGCTAAACTCGGCACCTGGGTCCTCACCGGTTGGGCCGGAGCGATTACCGAAGCTGAGGCGGCTTCAGCATACGATGCGTTGAAGGCCGATTGGGCGGGACGGGACGACAACAAAGCTTTGAGCGGTGCGGCTAAAGCGGTAGCGAAGATACCCGCCGCGAAACGTGGTGGTCGGTGATGGGGACGTCCGGCAGTTTTGGTGGTGGAAAACCGATGGTGCCATCCTGGGTCGGTGACCCTGCGCCTGAGCCCGCAGCAGCCCCGACCGACCCCGCCATCGACGGTCCGGAGGGCGTTGATGAGAATGGGCTTCCGCCTGCGCCGCCTGCGCAATACCCGCCGATCGTTCCACCTGGACCAGGTCGTGGTTTCGGGTCTGCCCGAGGGGACATGACCTCAGGGACGAGGAGCGGGAGCCCCGGAACGATCCGACGGGGTGCTGGCAAATTCGTTGCTGCCAGCGGTGGTGGCCGGGCCGCCGCGCGGCAGATGGTCAGTTCCAGAGCACTCGCAGGTGGCGTTGTCGGTCTTGCCCGTGCAATTTCTGAATCTGGGCCGGCGGAAGCTCTTCGTCGCTTCAACATCGAGGCTCTGGCTGGTGCTCCGGCCGACCAAGTTTTCGTTGCACTAACCGATGCGCTCTGTCCTCCCGGAGGCACGATCGACGAGGCTATCGCACGAGACGCCCTCCTCGAGACGATTGCCGACCTTGCCGCAAACGGGATCGGGAACTTTGACGAACTTACTCTAGACGACCTTCAGGAGATCTTTGTCGGGGTGGTCGCACGCTCGATTGAAGGAAAAATACTCAACGAAGTCGGCACGAACGCAATAAAACTGTCACCGGACACAGCATCTGTCGAACGGGCCCAACGGATGCTGCATACATTTGTGATCGGTTGCGTCAGGGACAGGTTGCAGGCCACCGGAGTCGCGGTTGCATCGCTCAATGGATCTCAGATCGACGGGTTCGTATCTGACCTCTACGCGGCCGCGTTCGACTTGATGCAGACCCTCGGGGAGGCAGAATGAGACGCTTCAGTTTGATTGCACGGTTGGGTCTCGGAGATACCGCGAAAGTCACCGTTTTACAGCCGGACTCGAGTGTCTACGACATCGATTTTCTCGACGGCGAAGGCCGCTTGAGTTTCGGTCTCGGTCAGGCACTTCAACAGTTGAACACGCTTGGAATGACAACTCCGGAGAACGCCATTGATCTGGCGCTACTCGCCGCTCTGGTCAATGCGGCGGACACACGAATGTCTAGGTCCAAGAATGCGCAGGGTGGTTGGACGCGCGAAATCGACCTGTATTTGCCTGTCGGCGAGCCGGCGCTTTGGTCGCAACAAGCGAAGCATGTCGGACGCATGTTGCGGTTTCTCACAGGAGATCGCTGGCGCGTCTTCTTTCGCGAACGTCCCGCAACAACGGTCGCCCTCGGCGTCCCGACAGACAAGCTCCCGCTCTATGGGCTAGAAACTGTTTGTCTTCTTTCCGGAGGCTTGGACAGTCTGATCGCTGCCGTGGACATCTTATCTGCAGGATCGCGCCCGCTTTTTGTGAGCCATTACTGGGACGCGGAGACATCTAAAGCTCAATCTTACCTGTTGGACCGACTCCAGTCGAAGTTTGGTGCGGAGGCTTTCAAGTCGATGCGTGTTCGTCTGGGCTTCGATAGCCGGACGCTCGCCACCGGACAGTCGGAGGAGACGCAGCGTGGCAGATCCTTCTTGTTCTACGCTCTTGCAGCTTTGGCCGCCGCATCGTTTGGCAATAGGACCACGGTCAACGTGCCAGAAAACGGGTTTATCGCGCTCAATGTGCCATTGGACGCATTGAGGTTCGGCGCACTTAGTACCCGCACGGCTCACCCCCACTTCATGGCCAGTGTTCAGGGCCTGCTCGACGCGCTAGGCCTCAAAGTCCAACTGAACAATCCCTACCGGCACCAGACCAAGGGCGAAATGGTGGGATTATGTGCGGACCTTCCATATCTGCGGAGCTTGGTCGCGTCGTCTATGTCCTGCTCGTCGCCGGCCAAAGCTCGGTATAGAGGTTTGTCACCCCGTCATTGCGGTTATTGTGTGCCCTGCCTAATCCGTCGAGCGTCTCTCAATGCGGGCCTTGGCGCCAAAGATCCGACCCTCTATACGGTCCAAGATCTATCGGCGCAGACGCTTCGGAGCGACCGTGCCGAGGGGGAACATATCAGGTCATTTAAGCTTATGGTCGAAAGGCTTCGGAGAAACCCCCGCCTCGCCGAAACTCTCGTTCATAAGCCTGGCCCTCTAATAGACGCACCAGCGGAGATTCCTGCCTTCGCTGACGTCTTCAGGCGTGGAGTTTTCGAGGTCGCAGCAATCTTAGATGACGTCACAGTGAAACCAGGAGGATAGTTTTGAGGCCGCGGTTTGTAGATTTTCACGCTCATCTGGATCTCTATCCCGATCTCGAGAACGCGATCAGAACGTGTGATGATTCAGAGGTGGCCACTCTAGCGGTCACAACGACACCGCGCGCCTTCCCGCGGAATTTGGAGCTCGCAAGAAAGAGTTCCTTCGTTCGTCCCGCCCTCGGATTACACCCTCAACTCGTGGCCGAGCGCGCGTCCGAAGTTTCAATCTTCGAAGATCTCCTGCCACAATCCCGATACATTGGCGAAGTTGGCCTAGACGCCAGCCCTCGTTTTTACCGATCTTTTGAACGGCAGAAGGAGGTATTTGAACGCGTCTTGAGGCTGTGTGACAGTGCGGGAGGCAAGGTCTTAAGTGTGCATAGTGTGCGCTCGGCCAAACATGTACTAGACATGGTCGAGGCCTTTTTGTCGCCAGATCGAGGTCGGGTGGTTTTGCATTGGTTCACAGGTAGTGCGAGTGAAGCAAGGCGCGCAGTCGACCTAGGTTGTTACTTCTCGATCAACGAACGTATGCTCTTGTCGCCAAGAACGACGAGCCTTCTCAGGGAGATCCCGCAAGCGCGATTGCTGACGGAAACTGATGGGCCGTTCGTGGAGAGAGATGGGTTACCAGTCCCTCCCGGCGACGTTGGGCCAACTTTGAGCGCCCTAGGAAAAGCGCTGTCTAAGTCGCAAGCCGAGATCGCACGTTCCGTAAGGCAGAATCTTTCCACCCTACTCGCGTGAAGGCCTGTGCGCCGAGAACCAATACCAACCGCCAAAAGTGCTAGCCTGATGTGGCCCAACGTTGATTGACAGCATCTCGCAGAGGCGTTTGGGTCTGCGTTGGTGCCCGGCGAATGTACTCAAGTGCGATTCCCTGGCCTTCTCCAGAGAGCGATTCCAAGAAACTTAGCGCGGCCTCTATCGAATATTGTTCCCCGCGAACCTCCTCGAAATTGCTTGCAAGTGCGGTCCATATTACCGCGTCAAAATCGGTTCCATCCAGCCAACCGCGAATCCTCTCTACGGCACCTGGATGCCTTTCCATCGCCCGAAAGCTTACATCGCCAGTCTGCCGATTGATGAACCCGACACCGTTTACGTGATGCATCCCTTCGCGCCCGCGTAAATCTTCCCTGGCCTGACTGAGGTCGTTGAAGCTGCTCGTGGCGACGACAGTCGAACATACTGTGCCATGTAATTCGTCAATGACCAGGGTCAGTCGCTGTATCGGTCCAGTTCTGCCCGAGATGCGGGAGAATTCTATCGGTAAGTTCGGTCCGCCCGACAAGAAATCGCTACTGATCTGGAGAGTTCGTGGGTCCCATTGGAGAGAGCCCCATGCCAATATACCAATCTTCATTCATCCTCGACTTTGGATATGGGTTCTCTTTTGTCTTCCGGTGCGGTCATTCACTTGTCTATGGGTGCACGTGTCCACCACTCGACTTGCAAGAAACGCTGCCTTTCCGTTGGTGTCGGTGCTACGTGCGGCGGCGCGACAGCTGATAATCTACACCCGTCATCCGAAACCGCCACTTCAGCATTTCCGGACTGACGAGATGTTCCTCGCAAGCGTCGCGATCCGACAGGCGCCGACGACGAATAGACAGAAGGGCCGGCCGGGGCAGCAGCAAGGCTCCGGCCAACCAGTCGGCTTCGTCTTCTTGGTCTTGATCGAAATTACCCGGAACAAGAGAGCCGTCCTCCAGGATGCAGGCTTTTGCAAGTTCGTGACCCAGGATGATGTGCGCCAGCTCGTGCATCACCACGTTGTTGCGGCGACCTTTTGAGGAGACCGGTTTATGGACGACAAGATGGGCCGCGCCCAATCTCATCGTCAGGGCGGACCACGATTGATCTGTCTCGTCGCTCAGAACCGACCTGGCGCTTTCCGATATCCCATCGACGTCATCGGTGGACCAAACGGTGACTCGAAGCTCCTCCGCCAAACGGTCGGCAGACAGCGCATCGTAATCGGACAGGCCGAACTGTTTTCGAAACTCGACCGATCGCCGCTCACATTGAGATTTGAACCCTCGTCTGAATGCCACTTAGTGTCCTCGAGCCTCTACGTCTTGTTCGAATTGTCGCGAGGCCTGGGTGATGAGTTCTGCCAGTGCGAGAGCGGTCGCTTGCGGGACGGCTTTCCTGTTCTTGAATGCGATTTGAAGGTCTCCAACGCCGGTGAACTTCGAAGGCTCCTCCCCCAACCATTCGCTGAGTTTGTTGAGCGTGCCCACGTCTGGGACATGCCCTTTTTCGATCCTCGTGAGTGTGGTCGGACTGATCCCGATCTCCTTTGCGGCAGCCCTGACCCCCATGTTTCCCCGTCGCCTTAAGACTAGTGGGGCGAGTTCGTTGATATTCATGTGCCCTCCTTAGTGTTTCGTAGACTGGTATTAGTGGTGCGAAGACTGTTTACTTGGTAAGGCTTCTGGCCTATACCAGTCTGTGAAACACTTGAATCATGCCACAGGGCCGGGGTCAATAGTTTCGAATCGAGGCGAGCTAGGAAAATAAGGAGAATTCGATGTCAAAGCGTATTCATGTGGTCCGCCAGGGGATGGTTGGGCTGCACGCCGTGAGGGCGCTACCCGGGTAGGATCCACGCACGCAACCCAGGCAGAGGCGACAGCGGCCGCACGCACCACGGCGATCCGTGAGCGAGGCGAGGTCGTCATCCATCGGCCCAATGGCCAGATCCGCGATGCCAATTCTTATGGGAACGATCCCTATCCGCCGAAAGGCTAGGCTCCAACGCGGGGCCGGAGGTCAACAACTGCCCAATCTGCTCGGGCAAGAAAATATGAGGACAGTGAAATGCAGGCTCTGGTGAACTTCTTTCCGCTCGGCAACGCCGACACCGCCCGCCTCGACCTTGCCGATGGGCGCAAGGTCCTGATCGACTTCGCCGCAATGCGTTGTGACGACGATGAGGATGACCAGCGTTGCGACTTGCCGACGACACTTCGCCGCGACATGGATAAAGCGGGCCGCGACTACTTCGATGCGGTTTGCATCACGCACACTGACACCGATCACTGTAAGGGGTTCGGTGACTTCTTCTGGCTGGATCATGCTGCGCTCTACCAAGGCAAGGGTCGCGTAAAGATCAGGGAGCTTTGGGTCCCTGCAGCGGCAATCCTTGAAGAGAACTTGAAGGATGATGCGCGGTTGGTCCGTGCGGAGGCACGGTACCGTTTGCGTCAGGGCAAGGGTATTCGCGTGTTCTCTCGCCCCGAACGGCTGAAGGCCTGGATGGAGGCGGAAGGGATCGACTTTGAAAGCCGCAAGCACTTGATTGTGGATGCTGGCAAACTGGTGCCTGGGTACACACTGAATGGACCAGAGAAGGTAGAGTTTTTTGTGCACTGTCCGTTCGGCTGGCGACAGGATGAAAACACTGTCGTTGATCGCAACGAGGATTCAATCGTCATGCAGGCCACCTTTGTTGAGGGCGGCCGGAAGACGAGACTGCTTCTCGCCTCAGACGTCAATTACGAGACGCTGGCTGCGATCGTCAAGGTCAGCCGGAAGCACGGCAATGAGGACAGGCTCGCTTGGGATCTGATGAAGCTGCCGCACCATTGCTCCTACAAGTCGCTCGGGCCGGAGCGTGGCTCGAACGAGACTGTCCCTGACCCCGACGTCAAGTGGCTGTTCGAGGATCAGCGCCAACCCGGCAGCGACATCATCTCTCCGTCCTGGCCGATCCCCGTCAAAGGGTCGAAGGCCGACGACGACGTCCAGCCCCCGCACCGGCAGGCTGCAAACTATCACCGTCGGATCACTGTGGCGCACGACGGCGAATTCATCGTGACGATGGAGCACCCGTCGAAGAGTGACCCCAAGCCCTTCGCATACAAGATCACGGCATTTGGTTTCGCCCTTGCGCTTGCTGCGCCGATGGTTGCTGGAACCGCCGCGGCGGCGTCGCCCAGGGCTGGTTAATGGACGTCAAAGCCTGGCTCACGGAATCCTTCGACGAAGTGATCGAGGTCGATGACCTCACCTCTTCGGCAGCGGCATCGTTTGCACGGTTCGTCGACCGGCATGCCGCCGAACTCGCTGCCGTCGTCGCACTACGCAGGGGAGGGGCCGGTGAGCTTGTAGAACTCACCTTCAGGACCGGCAGGCCGCAGCAGAGCGTCGTGCCAATCCGGCGCACAGAACGAATTGGCGTTCGCTTCGCTGGCGGCGATTCGATGCCATTCGTCTACGTGTTGCGGAGCGATTTTCCCGACACTGCCCACCAAAACCTCACTGCCGAAGGATCACCCCGCGCGATCTGTATCGATGACCGAAGTTGGGCGGAAGCGCGCCTCACATGGACACCGGCCGAGCTTGTCCAGCGTATCCTTGCCTGGTTTCGGCGAGCTGCCGAGGGCGCCTTGCATGACGCCCGGCAGCCGGTCGACCCGCTCATGTTCGGGACCGGCTACAACATCATCATGTCCCGTGCGTTGATCGATAACGTCAACACACAGGATCTCGTCGCTGTCCCTGACGACACGGGCACGCTGATGCGCGTGATCCCGCTTTCCCAGCTGCAGGGGCGCACACTGGCTTTGCCTTTGACGGTGGCAGCGTACCGAGTGCCTCCGGCGCAGATGGTGCGGCTTTCGTTCGCGCCAGGTAATCTTGGCAGCCTTGCCGACTTGCTCGCAGCACGTGGGATTGATCTATTTGCCGACCTGCGTACGCGCCTCGCCGAATGGCTGAACGACGCGCGCACCAATGCGGCGCGGATCAATTCCTGCCTGGCAGTGGTCGTCGAGATGCCGATTATCTCACCAGACGGAATACAACAGGGCACAGATTTTCGGGCCTTCGTCACTGCTGAGAAGGTTGGTGACATCGCGGTCGCGCTCGGAATTGCTCACAAGGTCGAAAGCAAGGATCAGGGCGGAGCCGCCGGCTTCGTTACCGCTTTGACCGCCGGAGCTGTGGATGAAGCTGCGCTGATAGCGATGGCCGTGCTGCCGGTCGAAGTCCACGCAACCTTTGACCGAGACCTTGCGACCCGGCTTGCGGGCCGCGCCATCCCGGATGCACGCAAGGCCGTGATCGTCGGAGGGGGCGCGATCGGTGCCCATGTCGCCCCTTGTCTTACCCGGGAGGGGCGTTTCCGCTGGACCGTGATAGACGATGACGTCCTGCTTCCACACAACCTTGCTCGCCATGTCGGCTTCGGCGGCGACGTCACCAGGCGCAAATCTGAATTGCTCGCCGGGGCGTTGGCGAGCATTCTTGACGATGAAGACTCTGTGGCTACAGCGATAACCGCCCAGGTTGGGGTTGAAGGGCAGCAAAATGACGACGTTAATGCTGCGCTCGATGGCGCCGACATTATCGTGGATGCATCCGCTTCTTTGCTGGCGGAGCGATTCCTCTCTGACCATTATTCCAAGGCTCGGCGGTTCAGCATCTTTTTTAGCCCGGCTGGGGATGCCGCCGTTCTGCTGGCCGAACCGATAGATCGCAGCGTCACGCTACGCGATCTGGAAGCGCAGTATCTGAGACATGTCGTCCGGGAGGAGGGTATGCGGCGGTTCGGGCCCATTGATTATGCTTGTTCCTGACGCGTGACGCGCCTGCGAGAAGGTCTGCGCGAGCGGATGGAGGTCTTGTATGGCGGCTGGTGGTGAAGGGTTTATGGGGCGGTGCG
>Ga0209958_1000295_pt1 | contig 120604 bp, 101 predicted proteins | sample ThiBio_inoc_plan_FD_183942 | JGI IMG/M metagenome (GOLD analysis project Ga0209958, IMG submission 183942) | Wastewater bioreactor microbial communities from Cape Town, South Africa - Thiocy_inoc_plan (SPAdes) | ecosystem: Engineered > Bioremediation > Thiocyanate > Unclassified | place: South... | reverse complement strand
CCCGCCACTGAGGGTTATCAGCCCGCGAGGTACGACGTGACCGGGATCGATCCGTCGATGATGCCCGCGGCGATCTCGTCGAGCTCGGCCTGCAGGTCAGGCGAGACCTTGCTCTCGAAGTCGTGGAACGGAGCCAGGCCCACGCCACCGTTCTCGAGGGTGCCGACGAACGGCGCCGGGTCGAACTCGCCGATGCCGGCGGCCAGGACTGCGTCCTCGACACCCACGTCGATCAGCTTGCGGATCGAGGTGAGCAGCAGGTCGGCAACGGTCGGGTCAGTTTCGAACACGTCGGCGTCGACACCGATGAGGGCGATGTCGCGGCCCGAGTCACGGATGACGGACGCGGCGCTCTGGTAGATCGGACCACCGACCGGGAGCAGAACGTCGACACCCTGGTCGACCAGGCCCTGCGCGGCGTTGATCGCGTCCTGGTTGGCGACGAAGCCACCGGTGAACACGCCATCCTGCGCGGCGGAGTCCCAGCCGAGGACCTCGACGTTGGCGCCGTTGGCCTCGTTGTAGTACGCAACGCCCTGAGCGAAGCCGTCCATGAAGATCGAGACCGTCGGGAAGTTCATGCCACCGAACGTGCCCACCTTGCCAGCGGTCGAGTACGACGCTGCGGCGTAGCCGGCGAGGAACGCGGCCTGCGCCGTGTCGAACACGATCGGCTTGATGTTCGGAGCGTCGGTCTCACCGTCGAAGTCGTTGTCAACGACGTCGTCGATCGAGACGTACTCGATGTCGGGGTTAGCCAGAGCCGACTCACCGGCAGCGGAAGCGAGCGCGAAGCCGACCGTGATGATCATGGTGCAGCCCTGGTCGACCAGGTTGGTGAGGTTCGGCGCGAAGTCAGACTCCGAGTCGGACTGGACCGTCTTGAATTCGACGCCCAGTTCATCAGCCGCACGCTCGAGGCCTTCGTAGCCGAGCTGGTTGAACGACTTGTCGTCGAAGCCACCGGCGTCCGAGACCATGCAGGGCAGGAAGCCCTCGACGACGTCGCCGCCGGCAGCTGCGGTGGTCTCCGTGTCGGTGGGGGCCGACGCGCAGCCGGCGAGAGCAACGAACATGCTTGCGGCCACGAGGCCGCCGAGCACGCGCTTACGGGTGGAAATGGTCAACTGTGCCTCCAGGTGAAGGGCCCGCCCAGACGGCGGGTGCATCTGGAGAATCTACCGAGCGAATCGCCACGATGCATGCCCCAGACAGCCACCACTGAGCAATGGTTACAAACCCGCAATAGAGTCGTCACGCAAACTGCTCGCGCCCGGGCCCTGGCATGTCAGAGCACGTCGCCGCGACCGCCCAGCTTGAGCGCGTCGACGACCCCCTTCACCCGCTGCGCGTGCTCACTCGTTGTCACCAGGAGAGCATCAGGGGTGTCGACGACGACGATGTCCTGCACGCCGATCAGGCTGATCACCCGCGAGGTCTGCGACACGACGATGCCGCTGGATGCGTCAGAGAGGATGCGGGCGTTCTCGCCGAGGATCGCGAGGTCGTTCTTGCGGCCGTGGGAGTTGAGCTTTGCCAGACTCGCGAAATCGCCCACATCATCCCAGTCGAAGTGCCCGGGGATGACGGCAAGCTTGCCCTTCTCCGCGGCCGGCTCGGCAACCGAGTAGTCGATCGCGATCTTGGTGAGGGCCGGCCAGACGCGGTCGACAACCGGTCCTCGGCGGTCGCGATCATCCCACGCCTCGGCGAGTTCCATCAGTCCGGCGTGCAGCTCGGGGTTGTTCGCTTCGATCTCGGCAAGCAGGACATCCGCGCGGGAGATGAACATTCCCGCGTTCCAGAGGTACGAGCGATCGGCGAAATAAGCGCGCGCCGTCTCAAGGTCGGGCTTCTCCACGAAGCGCTCGACGGTTGCGGCCTCCGGCGCGCCATCCACGAGGAGCCCGTCTGCCTTCTTGATGTACCCGAAGCCGATCGAGGGCTCGGAAGGCTGGATCCCGATCGTGCAGATGTATCCCTGCCGTGCCACCGCGACTGCCTGCTGCACCGCCCATTGGAAGAGGTGCGGAGGCCGGATGACGTGGTCGGCTGCGAAAGAGCCGATGATGACGTCGGGTTCACGGCGTACGAGCACGGCGGCCGCCAGTCCGATCGCAGCTGTCGAGTCGCGGGGCTCGGATTCGAGGAAGACGTTCCGGTCGGGCACCGCGGGCAGCTGGGCCTCGACCGCGGCGCGGTGGGCGCGCCCGGTGACCACGGCGATGCGCTCGCTTCCTGCCAGGGGCTCGAGCCGATCCCAGGTGTCACGGAGCAGGGAATGCCCGGATCCGGTGAGGTCGTGCAGGAACTTCGGCGCGTCGGCACGGGAGAGCGGCCAGAGCCGGCTGCCGATGCCTCCCGCGGGGATGACGGCGTAGAAGTCGGAGATCTCCTGAGACATGCCCCCAGGCTACTGGGGCGTCCTTTCGAGGACGTGTCCTGGAGGTGACAGCGAGCAACAGCACTACCCCCGAACTAAGGGTCACCTAAGAGCCGTGTCCGCTCAGGGCGCAATAGGATGGGCTACGCGCCCGAGTGACGCCGAGGGACCTGCGCCAGGTTCCCGTTGGGGCACTGACCGCCCCGCTCGTGTTCGATCCAGGGAGGACGACCGTGTCTGCACCAGCACGCGTCACACCGTCGGTATCCGAAACCACCTCCAAGACCCCTCGTGGAACGCTGTATCGCGGTCACGAGGGAATGTGGTCGTGGGTTCTTCATCGCATCACCGGCGTCGCCATCTTCTTCTTCCTTCTCGTCCACATCCTGGACACGGCCCTCATTCGGGTCTCGCCCGAGGCCTACAACGCGGTGATCGGCACGTACAAGAACCCGATCATGGGCATCGGTGAGGTCTTCCTGGTCGGCGCGATCGCTTACCACGCCTACAACGGGCTGCGGATCATCATCGTGGACTTCTGGTCCAAGGGCGCGCGCTACCAGCGCCAGCTCTGGTGGATCGTGCTCGGCCTCTGGGCGGTGACGATGATCGGCTTCACGCCGCGTCACCTCATCAATGTCTTCAGCACGATGGGAGGCGGCCACTGATGAGCGCTCCCGTCATCGCAGAGCCCCGTGCCTCCCACGCGACCCCGCGCCGCCGCGGCGTGAACCTCGAGAAGTGGGGCTGGGTCTACATGCGAGCATCCGGCGTGGTGCTCGTGGTGCTGATCTTCGGCCACCTCTTCGTCAACCTCATGATCGGTGACGGCATCCACGCGATCGACTTCGCGTTCGTTGCTGGAAAGCTCAGCACCCCGTTCTGGCAGTGGTGGGACGTCCTCATGCTGTGGCTGGCGCTGATTCATGGCGCCAACGGCATGCGCACCATCACCAACGACTACGTGACCCATGCAAAGACGCGCACCGTGCTCGTGGCGGCGATCTGGGTCACCGCGGCGCTTCTGATCCTGCTCGGAACCCTTGTGGTCTTCACCTTCGACCCCTGCCTCGGATTCGACCCGGCTACCGCGTCCGACACGATCATCGGCCTGTGTGCCTCGTAATCCCGCCGCTCACCTGACATCGAAAGCACAGCACCCGTGACTACTCAGAGCGCCGAAAGCGTCGTCAAGGACGGCGTCCACTACCACCAGTTCGACATCGTGATCGTCGGCGCCGGCGGCGCTGGCATGCGCGCCGCCATCGAGGCGGGCCCCGGCGCGAAGACCGCGGTGATCTCCAAGCTCTACCCCACCCGGTCTCACACGGGCGCGGCCCAGGGCGGCATGGCAGCTGCCCTGGCGAACGTCGAGGAAGACTCCTGGGAGTGGCACACCTTCGACACCGTCAAGGGTGGCGACTACCTCGTCGACCAGGATGCCGCTGAGATCCTGGCGAAAGAGGCGATCGACGCGGTCATCGACCTCGAGAACATGGGTCTGCCCTTCAACCGGACGCCCGAGGGAAAGATCGACCAGCGACGCTTCGGCGGCCACACCGCCGACCACGGCAAGAGCCCCGTGCGTCGCGCCTGCTACGCCGCTGACCGCACCGGCCACATGATCCTGCAGACGCTGTTCCAGAACTGCGTCAAGCTCGGCATCAACTTCTTCAACGAGTTCTACGTCCTCGACCTCATCACGGTGAAGGATGCCGACGGCAACACTCAGGTAGCCGGCGTTGTCGCCTACGAACTGGCCACCGGCGACCTGCACGTCTTCCAGTCCAAGGCCGTGATCTTCGCAACCGGCGGGTTCGGCAAGATCTACAAGACGACCTCGAACGCGCACACCCTCACCGGCGACGGCGTCGGGATCGTGTGGCGCAAGGGTCTGCCCCTGGAGGACATGGAGTTCTTCCAGTTCCACCCGACGGGGCTGGCCGGGCTCGGCATCCTGCTCACCGAGGGTGCCCGCGGTGAGGGAGCCATCCTGCGCAACGCGAGCGGCGAGCGCTTCATGGAGCGCTACGCCCCCACCATCAAGGACCTCGCTCCCCGCGACATCGTCAGCCGCTGCATGCAGCAGGAGGTTGCCGAGGGCCGCGGCGCCGGTCCCCACCGCGACTACGTGCTGCTGGACTGCACGCACCTGGGCGCCGAGGTGCTCGAGACGAAGCTTCCCGACATCACCGAGTTCGCTCGCACCTACCTCGGTGTCGACCCCGTGGTCGAGCCGGTGCCGGTCATGCCGACCGCGCACTACGCGATGGGCGGCATCCCGACAAACGTCAAGGCCGAGGTACTCGCCGACAACGAGACCGTCGTGCCCGGCCTCTACGCCGCCGGTGAGTGCGCCTGCGTCTCGGTGCACGGCTCGAATCGCCTCGGCACCAACTCGCTGCTTGACATCAACGTCTTCGGCAAGCGCGCGGGTCGCAACGCGGTCGAGTACGTCAAGACCGCCGACTTCGTCGACGTTCCCGAGGACGCGGCAGCGGGAGTCCGCGAGATGATCGAGGGACTGCGCAACAACCCCGGCGGCGAGCGCATCGCCGTCTTGCGCAAGAAGCTGCAGGACGAGATGGACAAGGGGGCCCAGGTGTTCCGCACCGAGGAATCCCTGAAGCACGTGCTCGGCGTCATCGAGGAATTGCGAGCTCGCTACCTCAACATCCACGTCGACGACAAGGGCAAGCGCTTCAACACCGACCTGCTCGAGGCCGTTGAGCTCGGATTCCTGCTCGACATCGCCGAGGTCGTCGTCGTCACCGCCCGCAACCGGCTCGAAAGCCGCGGTGGCCACATGCGGGATGACTACCCCAAGCGCGATGACGAGAACTACATGCAGCACACGATGGCCTACCTCACGGGCGACCCGCACTCGTCGGTCGCGGATGACCACATCCGCCTCGACTGGAAACCCGTCGTCATCACCCGCTACCAGCCGATGGAGAGGAAATACTGACGATGAGCGCGACGCTAGTCTCCACGGATGCCCCTACCGACGCGGCCGCAGGCATCGAACAGTCCACCGAGTCCACCGGCATCCAGTCATTCCTGGTGACCTTCATCATCCGTCGCTTCGATCCCGAGGTGGATGCCGAGCCCCGCTGGGTGGACTACGACGTCGAGCTCTACTCGACCGACCGCGTGCTCGACGCCCTCCACAAGATCAAGTGGGAGGTCGACGGATCGCTGAGTTTCCGCCGCTCCTGCGCACACGGCATCTGCGGGTCGGACGCGATGCGCATCAACGGGCGAAACCGCCTCGCGTGCAAGACCCTCATCAAAGACCTCGACATCTCCAAGCCGATCTACGTCGAGGCCATCAAGGGCCTGCCCCTGGAGAAGGACCTCATCGTCGACATGGAGCCCTTCTTCGCGTCGTACCGCGAGGTGCAGCCGTTCCTCATCTCGAGCTCGACGCCGGAGCCCGGCAAGGAGCGTATCCAGTCGATCGCCAACCGCGAGATCTTCGACGACACCACCAAGTGCATCCTGTGCGCGGCATGCACCTCGTCGTGCCCCGTGTTCTGGACGGACGGTCAGTACTTCGGGCCCGCGGCGATCGTCAACGCCCACCGCTTCATCTTCGATTCGCGTGACGACGCCGCGGACGTGCGGCTGAACATCCTCAACGACAAGGAAGGCGTGTGGCGCTGCCGCACGACGTTCAACTGCACCGAGGCGTGCCCTCGCGGGATCGAGGTCACCAAGGCGATCGCCGAGGTCAAGCAGGCGGTGCTTCGCGGGAAGGCTTGAACCGGGCCGCATCAGCGGCGCGCAATGCCTAACCCGGGCCGCATCAGCGGCGCGGAATTCCCAACCCGGGCCGCATCAGCGGCGCGGGTTGCTTGATGCCGCGCCGAGCATCTGAGATTCTTCTCGGCCAGCCGCGCTCTGCTCGCTACTCTGGCCGAATGAGCACCCCAGACGCGGCGACGGTCGCCGGCACTGCGCGATCGACGTCCACACGCGCCGCGGTGTTCGCCGCCTACGCGGCTCAAGGACTCGGCTACGCCGTCGTCGTCACCTCCCTCCCGGCGCTGAAGCAGCGCCAGGGAGTCGATGACACTGTCGTCACCCTCATCGTGCTGGGTGTGGCTATCGCCGCAGCCGGCGGGTCCGTGCTCGCCAACGCCCTCGCCGTGCGGTTCGGAAGCCGCACCGCCCTTGTTGTGGGACTTCTCCTTCAAGCTGCGGCCCTCCCCGCGATTGCGCTACCGACACCGTTCCCGCTCTTCGTCTCGCTCTTCGCGGTGTACGGCATCGGCCTCGGCTGCGTGGATGCAGCGACCGCCATGCAGGGGGTCATCGTGCAACGCGCGCACGGCAAGCCGCTCCTCGGCGGCTTCTTCTCGGCCTATACGGCTGCCGCGATCGCCGGAGCCCTCCTCGTATCGGCAATCGCGGCGTCACCCTTCGCCGCGGGCGTGGCGATCGGGACGGCGGGCGTGGCGATCCTCGTGGTGGCTGTTGTCGGCATCCGTCTGTTCGCCCGCGAGGTGCCGATCGAGACCGCTCTCCCGGCGTCCGAGCGCGCTCGGCTCCCCCGGGCAGGCATTTGGGCGTTCGGCTTCGTCATCCTGGCGGTGTTCGTCGTCGACTCCGCCGTGAGCACCTGGAGCACGGTCTACCTGCAGGACGACCTCGGGGCCCTGCCCGCTCTCGCGCCGCTCGGATATGCCGCTTACCAGGTGTGCGTGCTGATCACCCGCTTCGCGACTGACAGGCTCCTGGGCATCATGAGCAGGCGCCGGCTGGTCGCAGGCGCGATCGTCGTCTCGGTGGTCGGTGTCGTGGCTGTCGCTCTTCTGCCGTTCGAGATCGCCGCGATCGTCGGCTTCGCGCTGGCCGGCGCAGCCACCGGCATCCTGATCCCGGTCACCTTCGGTGCGGCCGGCGACCTCGCACCCGCCCACTCCGACCAGGTGATAGCCCGGGTCAACATCTTCAACTACGCGGGAGCGATCCTCGGCGCCGTCATCGTCGGCGTCCTCGCTGACGGTCCAGGACTTGCTCTCGCATTCCTCATCCCGGCGGCGGTGCTCGCGGCATCCCTGTCGGTGGTCCACTGGTTCCGCACGGATTCACGCGCCTCCGCCGAGGCGGATGCTGCACCTGAGGCTCGCTAACCTGAGAACGTGAGTTCGCCCGACCGCAAGAGCCGCGACACCGCACGCGCGGCACAGCAGCAGGAGGAGACCCTGCGTGCGCGGTGGGAGGAGACCCAGGAGCGCCTGCTCACGCGGTTCGAGGAGCCGATCTCATTCGCGACGCGGGTCACCAAGCGAACGCTGGCGTGGTTTCCGGTTCGCGTGTGGCGCCACTTCCTGATCGCCAACGGGTTCCTTCTGGCCGCGGGAGTGAGCTACCAGGCACTGTTCGCGATCTTCGCTGCTGTCTACGTCGCCTTCGCGCTCGCTGGGCTCTGGCTGGGCGGCAGCGAAGAGGCCATCCAGAGCCTCATCGACATGATCAATCGGTACATCCCGGGGATGATCGACCAAGACGGACCGATCACCCCCGACGCGGTATCGGCGATCGCCACCGACTCGGCGAGTCTGTTCGGGATCACGGGTGCGATAGCTCTCGTGACCTTGATCTGGACCGCGATCGGCTGGGTGACGTTCTCTCGACGCGCTGTCCGCGAGATCTTCGTGCTGCCCCCCGACCGGCGGCCGTATCTGTTGCTCAAGAGCGGCGATCTGCTGGCGGCGGCGCTGTTCGGCATCCTGCTGCTGGTCGGCGGCGCGCTGGGTGCCGCTGGGACCTGGGCACTCGACATCGTGTTCTCGCTGCTGGGGCTGGATACGGGGTCGGTGTGGTTCTCGATCGGGGTGCGCGCCGCGACCCTTCTGATCTCCTTCGCCATCAATGCCGCGGCGCTGGCCGCACTCTTCCGGTTCCTCACCGGCACGAGTCTGCGGTGGCGCACGATCTGGCCCGGAGCCTTGCTCGCCGGAGCGGCCGTTACGGTGCTTCAACTCGGCGCCGGATGGCTGCTCAGCTACACGCCGACGAACGCACTGCTGGCGACCTTCGCAATCTTCGTCGGTCTGCTGCTCTGGTTCCGCCTCATCGGAATCATCATGCTCGTCGGGGCATCGTGGATTGCGATCTCTGCCCGCGACGAGAACATTCCGCTGCTGGAGAAGACCGAAGCTGAACAGTTGGCTGAGGAGCACGCGGCGCTGCTCCTTGCCGCCCAGGTGCGCTTGCGCACCGCCCAAGAAGCACGGGATGCCGCGCCATGGCACGCGCGATGGGCAGCGACCCGCAACGTGCGACGTGCCGAAGAGGAACTGCGCGAAGTTGAGGCATCCACGCCGCCCGCGGTACGTGGCCCCAGCGCGATCGACGGCTTCGCCTGACCGGCCGCGCGCCGGTGAAGGAGCCTCGGCGCACCGTGTCGGTCACGACGCCTAGGCTGAAGCTCGTGCCTCGAACCGTCCGCATCGCCTCCATCAACGTCAACGGCATCCGCGCTGCCACGCGCAAGGGAATGCTCGAGTGGATCGACCAGTCGGATGTCGACATCATGGCCCTGCAAGAGGTCCGGGCAAACGAAGAACAGCTGACAGCGGCTCTTCCCGGATGGCGGATCGTGCATCATGAAGCGCTTCAGAAGGGCCGCTCGGGTGTTGCTGTAGCGAGCCGGGTGGATGCCGGGGCCGTCCGGACGGTGCTCGGCCCCGAGCCGCTAGACCAGTCGGGTCGGTGGATCGAGGCCGACTTCGACATCGACGGCGAGACCCTCACTGTCGTGAGCGCATATGTGCACTCGGGTGAGGACGGCACCCCCAAGCAGGACGCCAAGTACGCGTTCCTGGACGCGATGCAGGCACGTCTCCCCCAGCTCGAGGCCCACTCCCCGCTCGCTGTTGTCATGGGAGACATGAATGTCGGGCACCGCCAGCTCGACATCCGCAACTGGAAGGGCAACCTGAAGAAGGCCGGGTTCCTCCCCCGCGAGCGCGCCTACTTCGACCGCATCTTCGCTCCCGCGGGTGCCGAGATCGAGTGCGTCGACGGAACCACCGGCATCGGGCTCGGGTGGGTGGATGTCGGGCGCCGCTTCGCCGGCGAGGTCGACGGACCGTACTCCTGGTGGTCCAACCGCGGACAGGCCTTCGACAACGACACCGGCTGGCGCATCGACTACCACCTCGCCACCGCTGCGCTGGCCGAGCGAGTGGCGGCGTACCGCATCGACCGGGCGCCATCGTGGGACACCCGGTGGAGCGACCACGCACCCGTCGTCGTCGACTACACGATCGGCGGGTGAGCGAGCCGGCCGCCATCTCGCCGCGGCCTAGGATTGTCGGGTGACCAAGCCCCGCCTGTACTCCGGAATGCAGCCCTCCGCCGACTCCCTCCAGATCGGCAACTACATCGGAGCGCTCATGCAGTGGCGGGACCTGCAGGAGGCCTACGACGCGTTCTTCTCGGTCGTCGACCTGCACGCACTCACCCAGCCCAATGATCCGGCTGAACTGCGCGAGAAGACCCGGCGCACTGCTGCCCAGTACATCGCCGCGGGCATCGAACCGTCCAAGTCGACGCTGTACGTCCAGTCGCACGTTCCGGCGCACGCCGAGCTCGCGTGGGTGCTTTCGACGCTCACCGGCTTCGGCGAAGCGGGGCGGATGACCCAGTTCAAAGACAAGTCACAGCGTTATGGCCAGGACGCGACATCCGTCGGGCTGTTCACCTACCCCGTGCTCATGGCAGCCGACATCCTGCTGTACCAGACCGACATCGTGCCCGTCGGTGACGACCAGAAGCAGCACGTCGAGCTCACGCGGGATCTCGCCGAGCGGTTCAACGGACGCTACGGCACCACGTTCCGCGTTCCCATGCCCGTCATCCAGCAAGACACCGCCCGCATCTACGACCTGCAGAACCCGACGGCGAAGATGTCGAAGTCGGCCGAGTCGGATGCCGGCGTGCTGTGGCTCCTGGATGAGCCGTCCAAGAGCGCCAAGAAGGTGATGCGGGCGGTCACCGACAGCGAGGGCTCGGTGCGTTACGACCGCGAGAACAAGCCCGGGGTCTCGAATCTGCTCGTCATCTACGCTGCCCTCACGGGTCGTCAGATCCCCTCGATCGAAGACGAGTACGCCGGCCGCGGCTACGGCGACTTCAAGAAGGGTCTCGCCGACGTCGTCGTGAACGAGTTCGAGCCGGTGCGTGCTCGGGCCCTGGAACTGCTCGATGACCCGGCCGAACTCGACCGGGTCCTGGCCGCCAACGCCGCACGGGCTGAGTCTGTCGCCCGCGCGACCCTCGGCGACGTATACGACCGGATCGGGCTCCTCCGCCGCGCCTGAACAGCCCGCGTCGCAGCGGTCACCAGACCGTCACGCCTCACCACACTCTCTCTCCCCGGATGACGACGTCGCTTCCCCCGTCGACGAAAACCACCTGGCCACACAGGTGGGAGTTCTCGGGCCCCGCCAGCCATGCGAGGAGCCGTGCGACGACAATCGCTTCTGCGAAGCCGTTGAGCGGCATGGGCACAGCCTGCTCAATCATCGAGCGGCCCTCGTCAGTCGCCAGGAGCGGCGCGACCATCGGCGTGAGGATGACGCCGGGAGCGACAGCGTTGAGCGGGATGCCTGCACCGGCCCACTCCGGCAGGGCGGCGTGGCGACGAATCCATCGCGCGAAGCCGACCTTCGTGGAGCTGTAGATGAGATTCGCCGTCTCGGCTCCCGCGGCCAGCTCGGCTGCCCGGGCAAGCGCGGCAGGTTCGTCGCCAGCCAACTCGAGATCGACAAGCCGAGTATCGGAAGGCTGCAGGCTCGCCATCGATGAGACCCCGACGGCTCGAGGGGCGTCGGATTCCAGCAGCAAGGGACGCAGGCCCTCGAGTGTAGCGACCATACCGAAGTAATTGACGCCGACAGTCGCAGGCGCAGGCACGGCAAGGCCGGCGATCGCGAGGACGCCATCAATCGATCCGCCGGAGAGGCGGTTGACCTCCGTGACGAGTCGCTCTCGCCCGTCGGCCGTCGTCAGGTCGACCTCGACATCAGCATCGCGCAGGTCCACGCCGATCACCCTGTCTCCTCGCTCCACGAGGAGGTCGGCGGTTGCCTTGCCGATACCGGAGGCAGATCCGGTGACCACATACGTACGCATTTCAGAGTCCTTTCTCCGACGCCAGAGCGCGGAGCGCTCCGTAACGCTGCGACTGCGACGTTACGCCGACCCGGGGTACCCCGCGAGAGACGAACGTCCCGAGAAGCCGCATAGGGTGGGGCGATGGATGTCGTCGTGCTGCGCACCGAGCGGTGCGAGCTCTCGCCACCGACCGACGCTGACGTGGATGCGATCTTCGAGGCGTGTCAAGACCCGGCGATCCAGCGCTACACCACCGTGCCTTCGCCGTATCTGCGCGAGCATGCCGAGCAATTCATCCCGCGCGTGGAGCGCCACTGGGCCGAGGGCCGCGAGGCGACGTGGGGCATCCGTCACGACGGACAGCTAGCGGGGATGATCGGGCTATACCGCCGCGAGCCCGAGTCGGCGGAGCTGGGGTTCTGGATGTCGCCCTGGGCGCGGCGACGGCGCCTGCTCATCGAGGCCGCCACCGCTGTGGTCGAGTTCGGCTTTCAACGCGTCGGCATGTCGCTGGCTCGCATCGAATGGCGTGCGGTCGTGGGCAACACCGGCTCTGCACGTGTGGCCCGGGCGCTCGGCTTCCGCTACGAGGGGACGCTCCGGCACGCACTGGCGGGCCCGTCGCACCGCGACGATGCCTGGATCGCGGGCCTTCTCGCCGGCGACGATCGCGCGCCGGTCGCCTGGCCGATCCTCGATGGAGGCCTGCCGCCGCTTCCCACCCCGTGACAGGATGTCGCCATGCCCGAGATGCCAGAAGTGCAGGGACTTGTCGATTTCCTTGCCGGACGCCTGCCGGGTCTCACCGTCACCCGCGCGACGGTTGCGAACATCGCGGCGCTCAAGACCTACGATCCGCCGCTGGATGCGCTCGTCCGCACGCAGGTCGTGTCGGTGTCGCGCCACGGGAAGTTCGTCGACATCGAGACGGCGACGGGTGCTGCGTCCTCACTGCACCTCGTCTTCCACCTCGCGAAGGCCGGGTGGCTCCGCTGGTATGACCAGCTGCCGAGCACGATCATCCGGCCCGGCAAGACTCCGATCGCGCTCCGCATCGGCTTCTCGGATGGCTCGGGATTCGACCTGACCGAGGCGGGCACAAAGAAATCCCTTGCGGTGTACGCAGCCCGGAATCCCACAGATGTGCCGGGCATCGAGCGGCTCGGCCCCGATCCGCTGGATCCGCGATTCGATCGTGACGCTCTCGCCGCGCTCCTTGCGGGGCGCCGGACCCAGATCAAAGGCGTTCTGCGCGACCAGTCGATCATCGCCGGGATCGGCAACGCCTACTCCGATGAAATCCTGCACGCGGCACGGATGTCGCCCTACGCCCTGGCAGCGAACCTGACCGACGCCGACATCGACACCCTCTTCACCGCGATGCAGCAGACACTCGCGGAGGCGATTGCGACGGCGTCCGGCAAGCCCCCGGCCGATCTCAAGGACGCCAAGCGACGCGGGATGCGGGTGCACGGCCGTCGGGGCGAGGCGTGCCCCGTCTGCGGCGACGAAGTGCGCAGCGTCTTCTTCGCCGATAACTCGCTCGAGTACTGCCCCACGTGCCAGACCGGCGGAAAGCTGCTCGCCGATCGCCGCCTCTCCCGCCTCCTGAAGTAGCACGCGAGTGAAGCGAACTGCTTACCGCGGGGCAGGCAGAAACTGACGCACGGCATACCAGACCGCCCGATGGTCTACGCAGGAGCGAAGCGAACTGCCCAGCGCGGGGCTGGCACCGGGTCTGGCGGGAGCCGGCGCAGCCGGCGAGGGCATGTCCCCGCGCTGGGCAGTTCGCGTAGCGGCACCACTTACTGCAGCGGCACCACAACAACGGGTCAGTCGCCGAGCGTATCCATCAGCGTCCGAGCATCGTCATCCACCCAATCGAGGGACTTCGTGACGGCCTTCTTCCACAGCCGGTAGCGGCGAGCGCGTTCCTCCTCAGACATCTGAGGTTCGAACCGGCGATCCACTTGCCAGTGTTCGCGCAGTTCGTCGAGTCCCGACCAGACGCCGACTGCAAGGCCTGCCGCGTAGGCGGCGCCGAGCGCCGTCGTCTCGACCACGCGCGGGCGTACGACGGGGATGCCGAGGATGTCGGCCTGGAACTGCATGAGCAGATCGTTCTTCGTCATTCCCCCGTCGACGCGCAGTTCCGAGAGATCGCGGCCGGCATCCCCGACGACAGCCTCGATCACGTCCCGGGTCTGGAAGGCCGTCGACTCGAGAGCGGCGCGGGCGATGTGGGCGCGTGTCACGTACCGGGTGAGGCCGACGATCGCACCGCGGGCATCCGGTCGCCAGTAGGGAGCGAACAGGCCCGAGAAGGCTGGCACGAAGTATGACCCGCCCGCGTTCTCGACGGTCATCGCGAGGGTTTCGACATCCTGTGCGCGATCGATGATCCCGAGGTTGTCTCGCAGCCACTGCACGAGCGATCCGGTGACGGCGATCGAGCCTTCCAGCGCGTAGTGGGCGGGGCCATCCCCCAGCCGATATGCGACGGTGGTGATGAGTCCGTGACGAGACCTGACGATCTCGGTCCCGGTGCCCACGAGCAGGAAGTTGCCGGTGCCGTAGGTGTTCTTCGAATCGCCCACGCCGAAGGCAGCCTGCCCGAAGGTCGCTGCCTGCTGGTCGCCGAGGATGCCGGCGATCGGGAGTTCGCGGGCGGTGCCGGGCAGCGCGAGTTCGCCGACGACATCCGACGATGACCGGATCTCGGGCATCATCGCGCGGGGAATGTTCCACAGCGCGAGCATCTCGTCCGACCAATCGAGCGTCTGCAGGTCCATGAGCAGGGTCCGACTCGCGTTGGTGACATCGGTCACGTGCGCCCCACCGCTGGTTCCGCCCGTGAGGTTCCAGACCACCCACGAATCAGGGGTGCCGAACAGCAGATGGCCGGCTTCGGCATCCGCCCGCGCCCCCGGCACGTGGTCGAGGATCCACGCGACCTTGGATGCCGAGAAGTAGGTGGCAAGTGGAAGACCCGTCACCTCGGTGACGCGATCGCCCACGCCCTCATGGGCGAGCGCATCCAGCCGGGGCTGTGTGCGGGTGTCCTGCCACACGATCGCGTTGAAGATGGGCTGACCCGTGCGGCGATCCCACACGATCGCGGTCTCGCGCTGGTTCGTGACACCGGCGGCCGCGATGCCGGATGCCTGCAGATGGGCCTTGCTGAGAACGCCAGAGATCACCCACTCGGTATTCGTCCAGATCTCCATGGGGTCGTGCTCGACCCACCCCGCACGAGGAAAGATCTGCTCGTGTTCGCGCTGGGCGGTTGCCACCACGGTTCCGGCTCGATCGAAAACGATCGCCCGTGTCGAGGTGGTGCCTTGGTCGATGGCTAGGACGTGTTCGGCCACGATGCCTCCCGAAGTGTTGAGCGCCTCCAGACGATGGATGACGCGCCGCTTAGGCTACCGGTGCCGCTGCGGGCTGCCAGGTCGGATCGGCGGCGTGGACAGCGGCAAGGGCCGCGGCGACCTCTGCCGTGGCGGCATCCTCGTCCCATCCGAGCACGGGCGCGACGGCGTCGGCGATCTCGGCGACGACCTCGGGCGTGGCCTCACCGAGGAACGCGATGCTCGTGCGACGCAGCAGCAGATCAGCCAGGTGCACGACATCCTCTGCGCTCGCGAGGTAGCGCAGCTCGCCGGTGCTGTAGGCGGGAAGGGCCTCCAGTGGCCGGTCCTCGGCATCCTCGTCCACGAACGCGATGATCTCGCGGGCCGTCGTTCCGTAGCGTTCGAGGAGAGTGGCTGCTGCATCCTTGGAGAGCCCGCGGCGGTTCTCAGCCACCCACTGGTGCCGCGCCCGTTCGGTCACCGGGTATCCGGCGCCGCCACCGATGGCGCGGCCGCGGGTCGTGACGACGCGGGGCCGGGCAAGCAACCCGAGGGCGTCGTCGGTCAGGTGGGCGGCGGAGGCACGGAAGGTCGTCCATTTGCCGCCGACGAGGCTGATCACCGTGGTGTCCGCCGACCCGGGGAGCTGCTCGGTCTCGACACGGTAGTCGCGCGAGACGAAACCGGGGGCGAGATCGCCGTGGCCGGGAAGCGGACGCACACCCGAGAAGCGGTAAACGATCTGCGAGCGATCGACGGTGATGTCAGGGAAGACGTGCCCGATGAGGTCGATGAAGTAGTCAACCTCTGGCTCGGTGCACACTGCGGGCTCTGCCATGTCGTGCTCGAGGTCGGTGGTGCCGACCATGACGCGTCCCTTGAGCGGGTAGATGAGGACGATGCGACCGTCGCGGTGCTCGAAGAAGATCTCGCGACCGGCCGTGGCCGCCAACAGCTCGGGGTTATCGAGCACGATATGCGAGCCCTTGGTTCCGCCCATGAAGCTGGTCGGTGCGCCGAGTGCGCGGTTGGTGAGGTCGGTCCAGGGTCCGGATGCGTTGATCACGACCGCCGCACGGAACGGGAACTCAACACCTGTCTCGGTGTCGCGAAGAATGATCGCGCCATCCACTGCCCCCACGGCTTCGACGTAGTTCGCAGCCCGGGCGAGGTCGCCACCGGCGGCACGACCGTCACGGAGCAGATCGAGCGCGAGGCGTTCAGGATCGTGCACCGAGGCATCCCAGTAGGTCGCGGTGTACTTGACGGTCTCGTTCATCGCGGGAAGATCACGCAGTGACGCAGCGCGTCCGCGGAAGGTGTGGCGGGGAACACGGCCGCCGCCGCGCGAGAACGAGTCGTAGATCGTGAGGCCGATCTTGATCAGCGCGGCACCACGCTCGACATGCTTGCCCGCGCCGTGGCGCAGGAAGCGCAGGGGTGCCGAGAACACCCCCGAGAATGTCGAGAAGATCGGGATCGTCGTCTGCAGTGGACGCACGTAATGGGGGGCTGTGGCCAGCAGGTCATTACGCTCGGTAACCGCCTCGTGGACGAGACGGAACTCCCCGTTCTCGAGGTACCGAACGCCACCGTGGATCATGTGCGAGGACGCTGCGGATGCACCACTGACGAAGTCGCCGCGTTCGACGAGCGCGACATCCACGCCCTGGAGCGCGAGGTCTCGAAAAGCTGCGAGCCCGTTGACCCCACCGCCGACGATCAGAACGTCGGCCTGCGGCCGATCGCTCAACTGGGTGACGGTGCCTCGTTCGACGGCGCTCATCGATTCGTGTCCTTCCTCGCTCGGGGATTTCCCGTGTGTTCCCCATCGTCCCATGGCTGATCGAAGTTGCAGGCTCAATGCACATACGTGCACACTGTCTGCGTGAGCGACGACTCGACCCACCTGCGACGGGCACTGACTGCCGCCCATCTCTACTACGTCCAGCTGCGCACGATGGATGCCATCGCGGCCGAGCTCGGAACCTCGCGCTCCACGGTGTCGCGACTGCTGTCGTTCGCCCGCGCCGAGGGAATCGTCGAGGTGCGCGTCCGTTCACCCCTCGATGCCCCCGGACTCGTCGAGACGCAGCTGCGGCGCCAGTTCGGCGTCCGCGCACAGGTCATTCCCGTGCCCGAGTCGGTGAGCGATCTCGAGCGTCTCGACCGCGTCGCGCAGGGGGCAGCCCAACTGCTCGACGAGCTGATCGTCTCAGATCTGGTGGTCGGCATCGCGTGGGGATCGACGCTTGCGGCGGTAGCACGGCGTCTCACTCCCAAGCGCGTGCACGGCACGACATTCGTGCAACTGAACGGCTCCGGAAACGTCAAGACATCGGGCATCACGTATGCGAGCGAACTGCTCAGCAGGTTCAGCACCGCGTATGGCGGAGATGCCGAGCAGTTCCCTGTCCCCGCGTTCTTCGACGACCCTGAAACACGACGCGCGCTCTGGCGAGAGCGCAGCACGCGACGCATCCTCGACATCCAAAGCCGCATGGGTCTCGTGCTGTTCAGCGTGGGAGCTTTCCGGGCCGAGGTGCCCAGCCGCGTCCACGCCGGCGACTACCTCGAACCCGCCGACCTCGAGCAGCTGAAGGCGGAACGCGTCGTGGGCGACGTCGCAACGGTGTTCTACCGGGCGAACGGATCGACCGAGGGAATCGCCTTGAACGACCGCGGGTCGGGCCCCTCTTTCGATCTGCTTCGCGCAGTCCCGCGGCGCTGCTGCATCGTGACCGGCGAGGCCAAGATCCCGAGCCTGCGCGGTGCGCTGGCCGCGGGCCTGATCACGGACCTGGTCATCGATGAGCGCACCGCTCGCGCCATGGTCGACGGGCGCGAAGGGGTGTAACGCCTCGGGAATGAACGCGCGCGCCCCACGTTGACTACACTCGAGAGCAATGAACGTGCTCCGGGGTCGGTGAGAATCCGAACCGGCGGTGATAGTCCGCGACCCGCTGCATCCGTGTTCGAGAGAACGCCGCAGCGGTTGATTCGGTGAAATTCCGGAACCGACGGTGATGCGACGCGAAAGTGTCGTCAGTCCGGATGGGAGGCAGCACAGGTGACGCCACGGCGTCGCCGCCTTCCCTGCCCCGGCGTACCCGACCGGAGTGGGCAGTGAGTCAAGGCACAAGCGAGGAAGCCGCAATGAGGCGTGCGCTCAACGCTGCCCTGCGCGGTCCTCACGGGGTGAACCCCCAGGTCGGGGCCGTCATCCTCTCGCCCGAGGGCGACGTTCTCGCCGAAGGCTGGCACCGGGGTGTTGGAACAGCACACGCCGAAGTCGATGCGATGTCACAGCTGGCGCCCGACCAGCTTCGCGGAAGCACGGCGGTTGTCACCCTCGAGCCCTGCAACCACACCGGCCGCACCGGCCCCTGTGCGCAAGCCCTCATCGACGCCGGTGTGGCCCGCGTGGTCTACGCGGTCGATGATCCCGGCGTCGTCTCGGGCGGCGGTGCCGAACGTCTCACCGCCGCGGGCGTTGCAGTCGAAGCTGGCCTGATGCGGGAGGAAGGCACCGCGCTCCTTGACACCTGGCTCACGGTGCAGCGACTGGGCAGACCCCACGTCACCGTGAAGTGGGCGCAGAGCCTGGATGGTCGCGCGGCGGCCGCCGACGGAACGAGCATGTGGATCACAGGCGCCGAGGCACGCACTGACGTGCACCGGCGGCGATCGGATGCCGATGCCATCGTGGTCGGCATCGGCACCGTGCTGGCCGATGACCCGGCACTGACCGCACGGGGTCCCGCTGGGCAGCCACTGTCCCAGCAACCCCTGCCGGTCGTGCTCGGCGAGCGCTCGATTCCGGATGCCGCACAGGTCCGCAAGCATCCCCGAGCCCTGATCCAACGCCCCGGAACCGACCTCACGGCGGTGCTGGAAGAACTGCGGGATCTCGGCATCCAGCGTGTTTTCGTGGAGGGCGGGCCGACGGTTGCGGCATCGTTCCTGCGCGCCGGACTGGTCGACGAAGTACTGGTATACGTCGCTCCCGTCCTGATCGGCTCCGGCCCGGACCGCGATCGGCCGGCTGTGACCGACATCGGGGTCACGACCCTCGCACAGGCTCACCGGCTCGAGCTGACTTCGCTCGAGCGGCTCGGCGATGACGTGTTGTTTGTCGCCCGCCCCCGCGCCGCAGCCGAGGCCCCCGAATCCCTGTCCCCCGAGACCACCGTCGCTGACGCTTCGTCGGTGTAGTCAGGAGATCGCCATGTTCACAGGACTCGTTGAAGAGATCGGCCGCGTTACCGCCGTCGAGCCGTCGGGCGACGGCATCCGGTTGACGATTCACGCACCGCGATCCGTCGCGGATGCCGCGCACGGCGACTCCATCGCCGTCAGCGGGGTGTGTTTGACCGTCGTCGCCCGCGACGTTGATGGCTTTACGGCAGATGTCATGCGCCAGACCCTCGACATGTCGACCCTCGCGGATGTCTCGGTCGATCGCCTCGTCAACCTCGAACGCGCTACCGCCGCCGGCGGGCGCCTGGGCGGCCACATCGTGCAGGGTCACATCGATGGCACGGGGACGGTGCTCGAGGTTCGGCCCGGCGACCAGTGGCGCGTGATCCGCGTTGCGATCCCACAGCACCTGGCCCCGCTCATCGTCGACAAGGGATCGATCGCGATGGACGGCGTGTCACTGACCGTCAGCGCCGTCAGCGAGCCCGCTGACTCCGAACCGTGGTTCGAGGTCTCGCTCATCCCCGAAACCCTCGAGGCGACCACGTTCGACGCCCTCCAGCCGGGCTCGCCCGTCAATCTCGAGACCGACATCCTTGCCCGTCACGTACAGCGTCTGCTGGCGTTCCCTCCGGCGGCCCCGGCCGCCCCGACCGAAGGAGGCTCGCAGTGAGCCTTGCCCCCATCACCGAGGCGCTCGATGCCCTGCGCGCCGGCCGCCCGATCATCGTCGCTGATGACGAGGACCGCGAGAACGAGGGCGATGTCATCCTCTCGGCAGAACTTGCCACGCCCGAGGCCGTGGCGTGGACGATCCGCTGGTCCAGCGGCCTGCTGTGCGCACCGATGCCCGCCGAGTGGGCCGATCGCCTCGACCTGCCGCCCATGGTCGCGGTCAACGAGGACGCCCGCGGCACCGCCTACACGGTGACCGTCGACGCAGCCGACCGCACCTCGACCGGCATCAGCGCGAGTGATCGGGCACACACGCTGAACGTGCTGGCCGATCCCGCCTCGACGCCCTCGAGCGTCATCCGGCCGGGCCACGTTCTGCCGCTGCGCGCCGTCGACGGGGGCGTTCGCGAACGCGCCGGCCACACTGAGGCTGCCGTCGAGTTGATGCGCCTGGCAGGGCTGCAGCCGGTCGGGGCGATCGCGGAGGTCGTCGCCGAGGACGGCTCCATGATGCGGATGCCGGGACTGCTGGAACTCGGCGCGCGCGACGGGGTGCCGGTCATCACGATCGAGCAGCTCATCGCCTACCTCGACGAGCACGAGCCTCGCACCGTCGCACCGCACAACGTGCATCACCGTCGTGTGAGCCTGCGCGCCGAGGCCACCGTGCCCACGTCACACGGCGTGTTCCGATTCCTGGCCTATAAGGATCGGATCACGGGCACCGACCACATTGCGGTCGTCGCCGGCGATCTGGCCGAGGATGCGCCGCTCGTGCGCGTGCACTCGGAGTGCCTGACCGGCGAGGCGTTTGGTTCCCTGAAGTGCGAATGCGGACCCCAGTTGGATGCCGCACTCGACGCGATCGCGCACGACGGCGGCGTCGTCATCTACATGCGCGGGCACGAGGGACGCGGTATCGGCCTGATCAACAAGCTGCGCGCCTACAGCCTGCAGGAGCGAGGCCTCGACACCGTCGACGCGAACCTGGCCCTCGGGCTGCCTGCAGACGCGCGTGACTACGCTGCCGCTGCCGGCATCCTGGGAGATCTGGGCATCGACCGGATGCGACTGCTGACCAACAACGGCGACAAGGTGGCTCAGCTGCGGGGCCTCGGCCTCGACATCGTCGAGCAGGTGCCGCTCCTCGTGGGCGTCGGCCCCAACAACCACCAGTACCTGGCAACGAAGGCTGAGCGCATGGGGCACACCATCGCTCTCGACGACCTGGATCGCGCCCTCGGAGCCGGGGTCGCGACAGAGAGGACCGACGCATGAGCGGAACCGGCGCACCGGAACGCGAGACGATCGACGGCTCGGGGCTGAACATCGTGATCGTCGCCGGGCAGTGGCACGAGACGATCGCGAACGGCCTGCTGGAGGGTGCCCGCCGGGCACTCGAGGGCGCAGGAGCGTTCTACCGTGTCGTCCCCGTGCCGGGCTCGTTCGAGCTTCCCGTGGTGGCGAAGGCAGCCCTGGATGCCGGCGCTGACGCGGTCGTCGCGCTCGGGGTCATCATCCGCGGCGGAACCCCGCACTTCGAGTTCGTGTCATCGGCAGCCACCGACGGGCTCACCCGCGTCGCCCTGGACACCGGCAAGCCCGTCGGCTTCGGCGTGCTGACCCTGGACGACGAGGCGCAGGGGATCGACCGGGCCGGCCTTCCGGGCTCGCGCGAAGACAAGGGCTTTGAGGCAGCGGACGCTGCCCTGCGTACCGCGCTCGCGCTGCGCGAGCTGCGGGGCTGATCAGCACGCGGGGCTGATCAGCCCCGGGTGAGGCGACCGAGACTCCACCTTCAGTGAGGCATAAGGTACGCTGACGGCATGGAGATTCTTCGTCACGCCGTCCTTCTCGTTCATCTCTCGGGCTTTGCGATTTTGTTCGGCGCCTGGGTCGTCGAGGCCGTGCGCCGCACCGGGGCCGTGACCGCTCTGATGAACTGGGGCCTGCTGATCGCGGGCGTCGCAGGGCTCGCGCTGGCAGCACCGTGGGGCGTGCCCGAGGGCGTCGAGTTCAACTACGCGAAGATCGGCACGAAGCTCGTCATCCTGCTGATCATTGGGGCGCTCCTGGGTATCGGGTCGGCCCGTACCAAGCGGAACGGCTCAGCCCCTGCCGGTGTATTCTGGGCGATCGGCATCCTGACCTTTGTGAACGCGGCCATCGCCACACTCTGGCGCTAGCCGGCGCCGAAGGCGCAGGGGCCGTTATCGTCCGCCTCGTCGACAGGCCCGCATGACCTCCGCAACCGCTGCCCTTCCCGCGCCCGCCAACCCGCGAAGCCGTGTCATCACGGCAAGCCTTATCGGCACGACGATCGAGTTCTACGACTTCTACGTCTACGCCACGGCGGCGGTTCTGGTCTTCCCTACTCTGTTCTTTCCGACGGGAAACGAGACCACGTCGCTACTGGCATCCTTTGCGGTGTTCGGCGCGGCGATGGTTGCGCGTCCGCTCGGCGCCGTGGTGTTCGGTCACTTCGGAGACCGGTTCGGCCGCAAGGCGACCCTCGTCACCTCGCTGCTCACGATGGGGATCGCGACCTTCGTGATCGGTCTGCTGCCCACGGTCAATGAGATCGGGGTCTGGGCGGCGGTATTCCTGCTCGTGCTGCGACTCGCGCAGGGATTCGCGCTCGGCGGCGAGTGGTCGGGCGCCGCGCTTGTGGCAACGGAGAACGCCCCGGCCGGCAAGCGCGCGTGGTACGGCACCTTCCCGCAGCTGGGTGCACCGATCGGCTTCATCATCGCCAACGGCATCTTCCTGGCGATCAATCTTTCGCTCCCCCACCCGGATGGCACCGCGCAGGCATCCGACGCGTTCCTTGCCTGGGGCTGGCGCATCCCGTTCCTCTTCTCGGCAGTCATGGTGATCGTCGGGCTGTGGGTGCGGCTGCGCCTGGTCGAATCCGACTCGTTCACGCGGGCCGAAAGGAAGGGGACGCTCAGGAAGTTCCCGCTCGGGCTCGCGCTGCGTCGCTACTGGTGGCAGCTGATCCTCGGCACCTTCATCATGCTGGCGACCTACGTGCTGTTCTATCTGATGACGAGCTTCACGCTCTCGTACGGAACGAAGGCGACCACGGATGCCGCGCAGGCCGCCGCAGAAGCCGCGGGAACCCCGTTCGACCCGGCCACCTACGTGCCTGGCCTCGGTTTCGGGTACACCGACTTCGTGCTGATGCAGATCATCGGGGTCGTCTTCTTCGGGATCTTCACACTGCTGTCGGGCCCCGTGGCCGACGCGATCGGCCGCCGTCGCCTGCTGCTGTGGGTGACGGCGGCGATCATCGTGTTCGGCTTCACCTTCACGGTGTTCCTGCTCCCCCAGGCTGACCCGAAGTTCACGGGAGCACTCGCGCAGGCGTTCCTCGTGTTCGGGTTCGTCCTCATGGGGTCGACCTTCGGCCCGATGGGCGCGGTGCTGCCCGAACTGTTCCCCACCGAGGTGCGCTACACGGGCTCGGCGGTGTCCTACAACGTGTCGTCGATCCTGGGCGCGGCCCTTGCTCCCCTGGTCGCGGTCGCCCTATGGGCAACCGCCGACGGGAGCCCGGTGCTCGTCGGGCTCTACCTGTCGGCGATGGCCATGCTCACCTTCATCGCCCTCGTGCTGTCTCCCGAGACCAAGGACGTGGACTACGACGAGATCGGGGCGGGCGAGACGGTATCGCTCTAACGAGGGCCTCGACGGCAGAACGCTGTCGCGTCAGTCCAGGAAGAGCTTGCGCAGTCGGGTGGTCGTAAAGACGAGGCCGACGGCGATCATGACCACGTAATACAGGACGTGACCGAGCATCGCGATCGAGAGCGCGCCGGTGGTGAGGCCGCGAATGAGTTCCACGCCGTGCCACAGCGGCAGGGCCATGACGATCGCCTGGACGAACTCCGGATAGACGGTGATCGGGTAGAAAGTCGCCGAGAACAGGAACATCGGGAGCAGCACCATGTTGATCCAGTCCATGTGCTGGAAGGTCTTCATGTAGCTCGTGATCGCCATCCCGAGGCTCGCGAACCCGAAAGCGATCAGCACGACCGCGGGGAGCGCGAGGATAGCCGTGGGCGCGAGATTCAGACCCGCGATCTGCATGATGATCATGAACCCGGTGGCGTAGACAAGTCCGCGCAACAGTGCGTAGAGGATCTCACCGAGGGCGACATCCAGCGGCCCGAGGGATGTCGAGAGCTGCCCCTCGTAGAGTTTGCCGTAGTTGAGCTTGAAGAAGACGTTCCAGGTGGAGTCGTAGATGGCGCCGTTCATCGCCGACACCGCCAACAGCGCGGGAGCGATGAAAGCCGCGTAGGAGACCACCAGCCCCGAGGAGGTCTCGACATCCTCGATGAGGCTACCCAGACCGATGCCGAGCGAGGCAAGGTAGAACACGGGCTCAAAAAAGCCCGAGAGCACGACGATCCAACTCGACGAACGCGCCGCGATGAGACCGCGCTGCACGACGGCCCAGGGGTTGCCCGACCACAGGGCGCGGACGCTCCCGCTGCGACGGGGTTCGATCTCCGATGCCACCGCGGTCATTTCGCGAGCCTCCGGGTGAAGGTGCGGCGAGCGAACGCGTAGCCGACCACGGTCAGGACGATCAGATAGGCGAGGTGCATCGCAGCGGCACCCGGGCCACCCGGTGACCCGTACGTTGCCATCCGACCCAGCTCCGATGCATGCCACAGGGGCGAGACCCACCCGATCCACTGCAGCCAGATGGGCAGGGTCTCGAGCGGGTAGAAGGTGCCCGAGAACAGGAACATCGGAACGAAGAGGAAGCGCTGCACGAGCGCGAACTGCCCCTTGTCATCCTGGATCGAGGCGGCGTATGCCATCAGGGGCACGCCGAACGCGAGGCCCGCAAGCAAACCGACGAACATCGCTACCCAGCCGGTCGCAGGGTCGGGAACAGCGCCGAAGAGGACGATGAACACGTAGTAGGCGACGACGGCGATCAGCATCCGTGCGGATGCGCCGAGGATCACCCCGTTCGCGATCTGCGGGCTCGACAGCGCTGACGCGTTGAACCCGTAGAAGTAGCGGCGCCACTTGAAGCCCGACATCACCGGATAGGTGAACTCCTCGGTAGCCACGCCGATCGCTGCGGTCATGAGCAGCGCCGGGGCGACGAACACGAGGTAGCGGACCTGCTCGCCGTGTACCTCGATCGTCCCGTCCAGGAGCGCAGCAAGTCCCAGCACCAGTCCGAGCAGGTACAGGATGGGCTGTCCGAGGGCCCCGACCACGATCGTCCACCCGTAGGCGCGCATCGCACGCACCATGTGCTCGGCGACGTACCACGATCCCCACCGGCGGGGCTTGCGCCCCCAGGTGAGCGCCTCGGCGCGCAGCTCATCGAGCGAGGGCTGAATGCGCGCATCCGGGACCGGCGTACTCATTCGATCAGCGACCTTCCGGTCAGGCGCAGGAAGACATCCTCGAGGCTCGACCGGCGCACCAGGGAGGTCAGTGGCTGCAGCCCGGCGGCTGTCACCCGTTCGAGCGCCTGTTCACCGTCGTGCGCGTAGACGAGGATGCGGTCGGGCAGCACCTCGACGCGGTCGCCGATCCCCTCGAGCTGCGGCGCCACCTGCTCGTTGCGGTCCGACCCGAAACGCACCTCGAGCACCTCACGGCTGGAGTGCTCGCGGATGAGGGAGGCAGGCGTCCCCTCGGCCATGATCCGGCCCTTGTCGACCACGATGAGCCTGTCGCACAACTGCTCGGCCTCGTCCATGTAATGCGTGGTCAGGACCAGCGTCGTGCCGCGCTCCTTCAAACGGAAGAGGCGATCCCACAGCACGTGCCGGGCCTGCGGATCAAGACCAGTCGTGGGCTCGTCCAGCAGCAGGATGCGGGGGTCGTTGATCAGCCCGCGCGCGATCGTGAGCCGACGCTTCATGCCGCCCGAGAGCTGGTCGACCTTGCTCTTGGCTTTGTCTTCGAGCGCAGCGAACGCGAGCAGCTCGTCGGCCTTCTGGGCGCACACCTTGCCGGGCAGCCCGAAGTAGCGGCCGTAAATGAAGAGGTTCTCGCGGGCGTTGAGTTCCCCGTCGAGGTTGTCCTGCTGCGGAACGACGCCCAGTCGCGAGCGGATCTCGGGCCCGTACTGGTCAGGATCCAGGCCCAGGATGCTGAGCTCTCCGCCCGTGCGGGTCGAGACTGCACCGATCATCTTCATCGTCGTTGACTTACCGGCACCGTTGGGTCCGAGAAGTCCGAAGGACTCGCCGGGGGCGACCTCGAACGATAGCCCGTTCACGGCGAAGAAGTCATCCTTGCCCGCGATCTTGTAGGCCTTGACGAGGTTATGGGCGCGGATCACGGGCTCTGGCACCGTCCTACTGTACGAGCGATCTCCGACATCCTGAGACGTCGGAGTAGCATCCCGGTGTGACCGATACACAGCTTCCGTACCGCGCCGACATCGTCGGCAGTTTCCTTCGACCGGCAGCTCTCGCCGAGGCTCGTGCCGCGCGCGCTGCCGGCGAGATCGACGAGAGCGCCCTGCGCGAGGTGGAAGACGCCGAGATCGCGGCGCTCGTGGCCAAGGAAGCGCAGAACGGTCTGCGGCTTGCCACCGATGGGGAATTCCGGCGGTCGTGGTGGCACTTTGACTTCTTCGGGATGCTCGATGGCGTCGAGGTCGTCGAGCTCGACCACGGCATCCAGTTCCAGGGTGTGCAGACCCGGCCGCTCGGCCTGCAGGTGAGCGGACAAGTCGGATTCCGTGACACGCACCCGTTCGTCGCCCACTTCCGCGCGCTTGCCGAAGCCACTGCTGCAACCGGAGCAACACCGAAATTCACGATCCCCGCCCCCACCGTGTTCGACTTCCGCCTCGAGCCCTCCGGGATCACCACCGACCTGTATGCCGACCGCGACGCGCTCGTACCCGACCTCGTGCAGGCCTACCGCGACGCGGTACAGGCGTTCTATGACGCCGGATGCCGCTACCTGCAGTTCGATGACACCGCATGGGCCTACCTCTGTTCGCCCGAGGAGCTCGAGAAGGCAGCGGCCCGCGGCATCCGCACCGAGGGAATCGGCGAACGCTACTCAGCGATGCTCAACGCGATCCTCGAGGCAAAGCCCGCCGACATGACGATTACAACCCACGTGTGCCGGGGCAATTTCCGGTCTACCTGGATCTCCTCCGGCGGCTACGAGCCGGTCGCCAAGCACCTGCTGGCCGACACGAACTACGACGGTTACTTCCTCGAGTACGACAGCGACCGCGCCGGTGGCTTCGAGCCGTTGCGCTTCCTCCCCCATGGCCACAAGCGCGTCGTGCTGGGCCTGGTGACCACCAAGTCGGGAGAGCTCGAGGATGCCGCCCTGCTGCGCACCCGCATCCAGGAGGCTGCGCAGTTCGCGCCGCTTGAGCAGCTTGCCCTCAGCCCCCAGTGCGGATTCGCCTCGACCGAGGAGGGCAACCTCCTCACCGAGGACGAGCAGTGGGCCAAGATCCGCCTGGTCGTCGACACTGCCGCCACCGTCTGGAGCTGACCCGCACGCGAGCCGCAGCCTTGACGCGAGGGGTCGCAACACGCCGCACAGACGCAGCGGCTTACGGCGTGTTGCGACCCCTCGCGTGGGAGTCCACAGCTTCAGGAGCGCTTGAGGTAAGGACGGCCCTCGAGGGCTGCGCGGTCGATCTCTTCCTGGTCCTCGACGAACGGGGTGCCGTGGGTGTGGAACGTCGGCACCGTCTTCATCCCCCAGGCCTGCCCTTTGGCGCGCTCGGCCTGACTCCACTCGACGACCGGCCAGTCGGGGTCGAGGATGAGACGCCCTTGTGCGGTGGCAAATTCGATGCGGTTCCCGCCCGGTTCCCATACGTAGAGGAAGAACGTCTGGTTGATCGCGTGCTTGTAGGGGCCGTACTCGATGTAGATGCCGTTCTCGAGGCAGATGTCGGCTGCCTTGAGGATGTCTTCCCGAGAGTCCGGGGCGATCGCGAAGCGGTGGAACCGGCCCCGCTGGTGCGTCCAGTCGTCGGAGTACACGACGTCGTACGACTTCTGGTTGAACCGGAACCACCAGGCCCCATACCGGCCGTCGTCGAGGCGCACCCGCTCGGACTCCCGCGACATCATGACATCGCGCCAGAACTCCCCCGCCGCGTTGACATCGCTCGCGAGGTAGTTGATGTGATCCATCCGCCGTGCGTTGATCCCCCGGCCGGGGTACGCGGATGCCTGGTTCTTCAGCGCCGGGCGATCCTCGTCATCCGGAACATAGTGCTCGGTGTCGTAGTACAGCGCCATGAGGTGGCCGTCGGGATCCTCGAACTCGAACGAGCGGCCCACACCGACCTCGGCATCCCGCCAGCCATGCCCGAGGCCGGATGCCTCGATCGCCGCCACTCGTCTCTCCAGAGCCTCCGGGCTCGATGCGCGGTAGAGAGTGCGACCCACGCCGTTCGTGTCGGACGCGGTGAGCTTGAGCGTGTACAGCTGGTACTCGTCCCAACACCGCAGATACGCCGAATCTCCGATGCGGGCGACCTCCCGCATCGCGCAGATGTCGCGGAAGAACCGGAGGCTCTCCTCGAACCGCGGAGTGAACAGTTCCACGGCGCCCAGGTGGGCAAGGTCGAAGTTCTCGCTCGTAGCCATGGGTGTCCTCTCTGACACAGCCTCTCTACCGATGCCTCCTGTCTATCATCGATTTACCTCTGGACATAGGTAAATTTTGCCCGTACGCTCTCGCTGACACCACCCGGACGAGGAAGTCGAGGAGACACCCATGGCCAAGAATCTGCAAGAGCTGCTGGACGAGAAGGGCGATACCGTCCGGATGCTGCGGGACTCGCAGCTCGGCACGTACATCTACCCGGTCGTCCCGGCCGAGTTCAGCAACTGGCGCCGCGAGCAGAAGGCGTGGCGCAACGCCGCCGTGCTCTACGACCAGAGCCACCACATGGTCAACTTCTTCGTGAAGGGACCCGACGCGCTGAAGCTGCTCAGCGAGACCGGCATCAACGGGTTCAAGAACTTCCCCGTCAACACGGCCAAGCAGTTCGTCCCGACGGCCTCCAACGGCGGCGTCATCGGTGACGGCATCCTCTTCCACGAAGCAGAGGGCGAGTACGTGTACGTCGGCCGCGCTCCCGGCGCGAACTGGCTGCAGTTCCACGCCGAGACCGGCGGCTACAACGTCGAGGTCCGCTACGACGACCGCTCCCCCTCGCGCCCCTACGGCCAGGCCGTGCACCGCGACTACTACCGCTTCCAGATTCAGGGCCCCAACGCCTGGGCGATCATCGAGAAGCTCGCCGGCGGCCCCGTCGAGCAGGTCAAGTTCTTCCACATGGGAGAGATGACGATCGCTGGCGAGAAGGTGCGCACCCTCCGTCACGGTATGGCCGGCGCCCCGGGCCTGGAGATCTGGGGACCGTACGAGCAGCACGGCAAGATCCGTGACGCCATCCTCGAGGCCGGCCGCGAGTTCGGCATCGAGCCCTGCGGCTCCCGCGCCTACTCCTCGAACACCCTGGAGTCGGGCTGGATCCCCTCGCCCCTTCCGGCGATCTACTCCAGTGAGGCAGAGCGCGCCTACCGCGAGTGGCTGCCCGCGAACAGCTACGAGGCCATCAACGCCCTGGCTGGATCGTTCGTCTCGGACAACATCGAGGACTACTACCTGAACCCCTGGGAGCTCGGCTACGGGTCGTTCGTCAAGTTCGACCACGACTTCATCGGTCGTGATGCCCTCGAGAAGATCGACCCCGAGACCCAGCGCAAGAAGGTCACTCTGGCCTGGAACGACGAGGACCTCACCAAGGTGCTCGCCTCCGTGCTCGACCGCGAAGGCCCCGGCTACCAGTTCTTCGACCTTCCCAACGCAAACTACGGCTCGAGCAACTACGACGCGGTCATCGACGCCGACGGCAACACCGTCGGACTCTCGCTGTTCACCGGCGTCACCGCCAACGAGAAGCGCGGCCTGTCGCTGGCCACGGTCGACCGTGACGTGCCCGTGGGCGCCGAGGTCCGGGTCGTCTGGGGCGAGCCGAACGGCGGGTCGGGCAAGACGACAGTCGAGCCGCACGAGCAGATCGCGATCCGCGCCGTCGTGAGCCCGGTGCCGTACGCGGTGACCGCACGCCAGGAGTACCAGGGCGGGTGGCGCACCACCGGGGCACTCTGACCCCGACGCGCTACGCGCACCACACGAACGAGGGGGCGGATGCTGCAGCATCCGCCCCCTCGTTCGTGTCAGAACCGACGCATCACGACGCGATGTGGATGCCTTCAAAGCCGCCCGGAAAGCCGCTGACGGCGGCAGAGACCGTCGCAAAGAACCAGTCCAGCGCTCCCGTGTGCTGCGGGGAGCGGCGACGATACAGGTGCAGCTCTACCGGGCCCAGAGCAAACGGCAGATCACGGATCACCAGCGGCCAACTGCGCGACCACCCGACGGCGAGAGTCTCGGGAATCGTGGCGATCAGTGTTGTCGACCGCGCCAGCAGAGGCGGGAGCGACGCGACATGCTGCACGCTGATTGCCGGAGGATCGCTCACGCCCTGACGGGCGTGCACGCCGGCCAGCAAGCTTGCGCTCGAATCGCCTTCGACCCACACTCGCCGCGCCCCCCGGTAGACCTCGAGAGTCATCTCTGTCTCGGCTAACGGGTTCTGGGCCGACATCACGACGCGGTACCCCTCGCGCTTGACGGTCTGCCGCTCAAAGGCGCCAGGCAGCTCCATGGGGGTGATGGCAAGGTCCACGGACCCCCTCGTGAGCAGCTCTTCGAGGTCTTCGCCCCGCAGCGCACTGACGGCGAGCCGGGCGCGCGGCGCCGCGGCAGCCATGGCCTCCCCGATCGCGGGCAACCAGCCGATCTCGCCCAGTTCTGACAGGGCTATCCGAAACGTGCGCTCGGAGGTGGAGGGATCAAAGCCGGTCACGGCAGCCAGCGTCCGATCGATCACGGACAGACCCTCGTGCAGCTCGGGATAGATCGCCTCGGCGAGGGCCGTGGGGCGCATCCCCTGGGCAGTGCGCTCGAACAACGGATCACCGAGCTCCCGCCGCAGCCTCGCCAGCGACTGACTGATCGCCGACTGCGTCACAAAGAGCCTGCGCCCCGCCGCCGTAAGGCTGCCGGACTCGTAGATGGCCACGAAGACCCGTGTGAGGTTCAGGTCCGTGAGCATAGGTGTCCTCGCGGTGCGCTGAGATGAGGACTACTCATAGTGGCATTAGCAGAGCTCATGCTCAGAGGCTATTTGATTCAGTACTGCTTGGGATAGCGTCTCCCCGGATCGGTGCGTATCGCGGCGATCCCGTAACAAAGGAGTTCACATGACCGAGTCCCTTGCCGCCGCGATCGCGCGCGCCGGAGGCCCCGTGCAGCTTCTGCGCAACGCGCAGGCGCGGCCCACGATCTTTCCCGTGACGGCGGAGTTCAGCAACTGGAGATCAGAGCAGCAGTCCTGGCGCAGCACTGTCGCGCTGCTGGACCAGTCGCACCACATGACGGATCTGTTCATCCGCGGCCGCGATGCCCTGCGTCTGCTGAGCGATCTCGGCGTGAACAGCTTCGCCCGCTTCGAAGTCGACAACGCAAAGCAGTTCATTGCCGTCAACAACGAGGGATACCTCATCGGTGACGCGATCCTCTTCTACCTGGCCGAGGAAGAGTTCGACCTCGTCGGCCACCAGATGGTGATCGACTGGGTGCAGTTCCACGGTGAGACCGGGGACTACGAGGTCACCTTCGAGCGTGACGGCAACTCGATCGTGCGCGCGGGCAACCCCACGCTGTACCGCTACGAGTTGCAGGGACCGAACGCACTGGAGCTCATGGAGCGCGTCACCGGCGCACCAGTCCCCCCCACGCGGTTCTTCCACATGGCCACCTTCACGATCGACGGCATCACCGTGCGATCGCTGCGCCACGGGATGGCGGGACAGCCCGGCTTCGAGCTCTTCGGCCCCTGGGAGGACGGCGACCGCGTCCGCGAGGCGCTGCTGCGCGAAGGCGCATCGCTCGGGCTGGTCCGGGTCGGCTCCAAGGCGTACTCCTCGGCGAACCTCGAGTCTGCATGGGTGCCCTCCCCGCTGCCGGCGATCTTCACCGGAGCCCACGCAGAGCGCTACCTCGAGTGGCTTCCCGCCACCAGCGCCGGGTCTTTGGCCGGGAGCCTCAGCTCCGACCGGATCGAGGACTACTACGTCACCCCGTACGACCTCGGCTATGGCCGCAGTGTCGCCTTCGATCACGACTTCCTCGGCCGGGAGGCCCTGGAGCGTATCGCCGAGCAGCCCACCCGCGTCAAGGTGACCTTGATCTGGAACCCCGACGACGTGGCGGCGGCCCAGCGATCCCTGCTCGAGCCGGGCGTGCCGGCAAAGTACATCGACTTCCCGAAGGCGCGCTACGGCCTCTACCAGGTCGACCGCGTCCGGGCGAACGGTCAGGATGTCGGAATCTCGCACGATGCCGGCTACATCACGAACGAGCAGGTGTTCGCATCCCTGGCGAGCCTCGTTCCGGATGCCGCGGAGCCGGGCACCGAGGTCGTGGTGGTGTGGGGTGAGGAGCCCAACTCCGCCAAGCCCGCCGTCGAGCCACATCGTCAGGTCGAGATCCGCGCGACGGTTGCTCCCGCGCCCTATTCGTCGTACGCCCGCGAGAACTACCGTCGGGACACCTCAGCAGCATCCAGCTGACCTGCGGGAGGTCATCGCCGCCGCGCGCTAAGCCACACCGCGCGGCGGCGATGACGCACGACGCCCCGGGTCGGGGTGTGTCTCGAGGTAGGCCAGCGAGCGCAGCGAGGTCGAAACGAGCGGATGAATGCCGTGCGGCTCGTCGCGACCGGTGGTTCCCGCGTCCGGGAGATAGGCATCCCGCAGCGCCTCGGTGATCTGCCGAGCGGCAACCGACAGCAGTTCGACGATCCCCTGAATCGGCGCCCCGTCGTTGGGTACGACGACTCCCAAGCCCGCGTAGACCACCCCGTGAGGTCCTACGACCGGCACGGCGATGCCGCGGGACTCCTCGTGGATGAACCCCTCTGCGCACACGTAGCCCTCTCCGCGGACGCGACGCAGCAGGTCGCGCAGACTCGCCTCGTCACGAGGAGTGCTCGCGGTGTAGCTCGGCCATCCGGCAGCCACGACCTCATCGACAAGCCCCGGCTCGGCATGGGCGAGCAGAACGAGGCCGCTGGAGCTCACGGGGAGCGGGATCCGGCCGCCGATCAGGGTGGCGTTCACGACCGCGTCGCGCGTCGACATCCGTTCGACGAACAGCACGTCGAGCCCGGCGAGCACTCCCAGCTGTGTGTGCTGGCGCACCCGCGAGTGAACGGCGGCCAGCCACGGCTTTGCCAGCTCCCGCAGCCCGATCGCTCCCGGGGTGCGCGATGCGAACTCCCACAGGCGCACGCCGAGACGGTAGGACTTGTCGGGGAGCCGCTCGAGCAGCCCCTCCCGCTCGAGTTCGCCGACGAGGCGGTGCGCTGTCGAAGCCGACAGGCCCGCCGCGTCGGCGATCTCGGTGAGCGTGAGGAAGGGTCGCCTGGCTTCGAAGGCGTCGAGGATCTTCAGGTGCTTATGCAGCACCGACTCTCCGGCCGATCCCCGCGCCATGGCATCCTCCTCGATGACGCCACGATGCTACTCGCGTTGCTCAATCGTCGGCGCGATAGACCGTACGCGCGTACTCGTGGTACGGCGCCGGCGCGACCGTGGCACGGATGCGTACCTGCCGGTGTTGCGCGTCGACGCTGTGCTTCTGCGAGATGGGGTCTTCCCCCCAGACGACCTCGACGACCTCACCGTCGGCGATGTCGACATCCAGGGTCGCGAGCGACATGTAGAGCTGGTCGTAAGCGATATAGCCCGCATCGGTCGAAATGCCGACGCGGCGACCATCCAGCAGCACCTCGTCCATCTGGTAGAGGCCGTAGCGGGCCTTCGGGAAGTCGAGGAACTTCGCGGGGATGCCGGGCTCCATCTGCGAGCGCACGACATCGGCGACATCGTTCGCATTCCACAGCAGGGTGACCTTGCGGCGCGTCGGATTCTCGGCGAGCTTCTCGAGGGCTTCGCGACCGTGGAAGTCGTGATCGAACCGGACCGAGCGACCGAGCCCCAGGTCGTAGGGCGTCATGTAGTAGTCGTGGATGTCTTCGCTGAAGAGCGATCCGCCGATCGAGCCGGCGCGGTCGGCAGGAAGCCACTCCCGATACTCGGCGAAGTCCTCGTCGAAGATGGCGGGGAAGGGCGTGGGGACCCATCCGGATTCGAGCGGGGTGGCCGAGTAGGCCTTCGCACCGACGCGACGGATGCCGTGCTCAGCACCTGCCTCCATGAGCGCGTTCAGGACGATCTCGTTGTCGTCCCAGGGACCGTAGAACTCGAAGCCGGGCTGACCGGCCATGCCGTGGCGCAGCGCCTTGACGGGACGCCCGGCGATCTCGACATCCCCGATGTGGAAGAACTTGATGTCGGGGGCAGGTCCGCCGAAGACCTTCTCCATGACGAGGTCCGCGTTCGGCCCCTGCAGCTCGTAGCGGTAGAACGTCGGCGGACCCTGACGCATGTGCGAGTTGCCCTCGAGCCGGTGGTGAACGTCTTTTCCGGCCGCCTGGGCCTTCTCGGCGTTGAATCGAACCCAGTCGATGAGCAGGTGATGTCCGATGAGCACGAGTCCCTCGGGCGCATCCTCGTTGTAGAACAGGATGCCGTCGCCGATGAGGTAGCCGTCCTTGTTCACGGAGATCAGCTGCTTCGCGACCCCGGGACGGAACGTGCCGAACGTGTTCGGGGAGATGCTCGAGAGCAGCGGAATGAGATCAGCACCGCCGAGGAACAGCTGGGTCATGTGGTGCGACTGGTCCATGAGCGCCACCGTGCTGTTCCACGCACGCTGTTCATCACGCCAGTTCGTGAACTCGGGTGCTACCGGGAACGTGAACGCCGGCCAGTTCTGATTGCGCATCAGAGTTACGGGGCTCCCGGCGCCAGCAATGGCCACGGCAAGGGATTCGGATGTCATCGTCGACCTTTCCTATCGATGTGGCGCCATGCTAGGTCGGCCTCGTTACGCCGACGGTGATGACTTCCATTGAACAGAATCGGGATCGATGGGGCTCGTGAGCGGCGCCAAGATGGGGGCGTCGGACGTTTCCTCGTCACGATCTGGGCACACCCGCGGTGGCGTGCAACCAAAATCGTTGACAATCCTGAGGTTGGGTCGTAGCGTCCGAGACAGGTCGTGGCACTGGCGCCACGGGGAGGGATGGGCGATGGCCGCTCGACTGACACTGCGAGACCTGACTCTCCGTTTCGGCGGAATCAGCGTGCTCGAAAACGTCAGCTTCGACGTGGAGCCCGGCCTCATCTTCGGCCTCGTCGGCCCGAACGGCGCGGGCAAGACGTCCCTGTTCAACTGCATCAGCGGTCACTACAAGCCAAGCTCGGGGTCCATCCTGATCGACGACGAAGAGGTCATCGGATCCTCGCCCGCGACGCTCGCGCGGCATGGGCTCGCTCGGACGTTCCAACACCCTGCCCTGCAGCTCGAGTCGACCGTGTTGGACAACGTCATGCTCGGAGCGCATACCCGGATGCCGGGCGGGCCGATCGCATGGTCTCTGCGGCTGCCCATGACGGGACGTTCCGAGAAGCAGATGCGATCGGAGGCACGCGAGGTTCTTGCGAAGGTCGGCCTCGACTGGGCGGCGGACATGCATGCCGACGAGCTCTCGCACGGACTGCACAAGGGAATCGAGCTTGCCCGAGCTCTGATGTCACGCCCACGGCTGCTGCTGCTGGACGAACCCGCAGCCGGACTTCCGCATTCCGAGGTCGAGCATCTCATCGAGCTCATCCGCGCGATCCGCGCCGAGGCCGACATCACGATCGTCGTGGTGGAACACCACATGGGACTGATCGCGGCCCTCACCGACCGCGTCGTCGTCCTCGACCATGGCAGGAAGCTCGTGGAGGGTACTGCGGCCGAAGCACAGTCCGATCCTCGCGTCATCGAGGCCTACATCGGGAAGGAGGCGGGCGATGACGCTGCTTGAACTCGAAGACGTCACCGCGTTCTACGGACCCGTCCAGGTGCTCGAAGGCGTCTCCTTGAGCGTTCCCGACGGCGGCGCTGTCGGCATCCTCGGGGCGAACGGGGCGGGCAAGACGACGACGCTGCGCGCGATCACGGGGGTGGTGCGCGCCGGCGGACGAATCATGTTCGATGGCACAGACATCCGCGGAAAGCGCCCGGAGCAGGTAGCCGCCCTCGGGATCGCGCATGTCCCCGAGGGCCGCGGAACCCTCGCAGATCTGACAGTTCGCGAGAACCTGCGGGTGGGCGCCTACCTGCGTAAAGACCGCAAAGGCATCGAGAAGGACATCGACTACCTGCTCGAACTCTTCCCGAACCTCAAGGAGCGGATTCGCTCGCACGGCGCGGCCCTCTCGGGCGGCGAACAGCAGATGCTCGCCATCGCACGCGCCGTCATGGCGAAACCTCGCCTCATCCTGCTCGACGAAGCCTCGCTGGGCCTGGCTCCCAGCACTGCCAAGAGCGTCTATGAGGCGATCGCGCGGCTGCGGGCCGAGTCAGGTATCGCCATGGTCGTCGTCGAACAGAACGCAAATCTTGCTTTCACCGTCGTTGATTCCGCAACAGTTCTCGAGACCGGGCGCAACGCGCTGACCGGCACCACGTCCGAACTCAAGGGCATGGACGAGATCCGACGCGCATACCTGGGGGGCTGACGGATGGGAACCTTCGTCCAACTCGTCGTCGACGGGCTCTCGACGGGCTCGATCTACGCAGCGCTCGCGCTCGCGATCGTCCTGGTTAACCAATCGACGGGACTCATCAACTTCGCCCAGGGCGGGATGGCGGTTCTGGCCGCCTACGTCGCATACACGCTGACGCAGGTCGGCCTTCCGCTGATTCTGGCGATCCTCGTCTCGGTACTGTTCGCGTTCGTCTTCGGAGCGATCGTCGAGCGGTTCCTCATGCGCCGCTTCGAGGGCGGCGATCCAGACACCGCTGTGGTCGTCACGATCGGCCTGCTGACGCTGATCACGGGGTTCGTGGGGTGGATCTGGTCGTACAACAACCTGCTCTTTCCCTCGCTGTTCCCGCTCGATACGGTGAGCTTCCTCGGCGCGGTGATCAGCGTTCGCTCCCTCGGCACGATCTTCGTCATCGTGGCGATCATGGGTCTCCTGCAACTGCTGTTCGTCGGCACGAAGCTCGGCCTGGCCTTGCGCGCCGTGGCGATCAACCCGCAGTCGGCCGCGTTCTCGGGGATCGCCGTCGGCCGGATGCTGATGGTCGGATGGGGTCTGGCGGCAGGGCTCGGAGCCGTAGCCGGAGCGCTCGTGGCGCCGCAGCTCACGCTCACGCCCGGAATGATGGACTCCGCGCTGGTCTACGCCTTGGCGGCCGTCATCCTGGGTGGTCTTTCGAGCCCGATCGGAGTCGTCATCGCCGCGTGGCTCATCGGAGTCCTTGAAAACCTCGCGGCAGTGTACGTGCCTTTCATCGGCCACGACATGAAGATCGCGGTGCCCTTCATCCTGATCTTCGTGGTGCTGCTCGTGCGACCACAGGGACTGTTCGGACGCAAGACGGTGGTGCGCGTGTGATGACCTCGACAACCGATTTCACGATCCCGGCTCGCGGCACAGCGCGACCCTGGGTGCGCTGGGTCATCATTGCAGCGATCGCTGTCGCCCTCATCGTGGGACCGCTGATCCTCCCCGAGTTCGCGAACCAGACCGCAGCCCGCATCGGCGTCTTCGCCGTCGCGGTACTCGGCCTCAACGTCGTGATGGGCTACGCCGGGCAGGTCTCGCTCGGTCAGATCTTCTTCGTCGGCCTCGGAGCCTACGTCACGGCGTACGGCGTCACGCAGGACTGGAACATCATCCTGGTCTTCGCGCTCGCGTGCATCCTGCCCGGCGTCGTCGGGCTCATCGTGGCCCTGGCGGCAAGCCGTCTCGGCGGGCTTGCGATCGCGATGGTCACGATCGCGCTCCCGATCGTCGGTGTGCCCTTGGCCAAGCGCCTCTCGGAGTTCACCGGCGGATCGCAAGGGATCTCGGCGCGCTTCTCGGCAGCGCCCGAGTGGACGGGGCTCTACAACGACCAGTGGCAGCTCTACATCGTCATCCTGATCACGGTGATCGTGTTCCTGCTCACGCGAAACCTCGTGCACGGCAAGTTCGGTCGCGCGCTGGCCATCGTCAAATCCAACGAAGCCGTCGCGGCATCCATGGGAATCTCGCCCTACTGGTACAAGGTGCTTGCGTTCACGATCGCGTCGGTCATCGGTGGCGTGGCGGGATTCATGTACATGGTGGTGGTGCAGTACACCTCGCCCGAGACCATGAGCTTCGCGCACTCCATCTCCCTCCTGGCGGCGATGGTGATCGGCGGGGCAGGAAGCATCGTCGGCTCCCTCCTCGGCGGCGCCTACTACGTGCTTGTTCCGCAATGGACGAACCTCATCAACCCCAGCATGACGGCGTTCTTCCAGGGAATCATCCTGCTCGCGATCCTCTTCGTTCTGCCCGGCGGCCTCGCCTCGCTCCCCCGCACGGTGCGGCGCCTGACCAGGCGCGCCTCCGGATCGGGGAGGCCCTCCGAATCGGCGGGCACGCCACCCACCCGTTCTGACACACCCTCCCAACCAACACCAGAAGAAAAGAGGCACAACACATGAGCACTCTGCGCACCAAGGCGCGGGTCACCTCCGTCGTCGCGGGCATCGGCATCGTCGCCCTGCTCGCGGCCGGATGTTCCCGCGGCGGGGATTCCGGTGGCGGCGAGAGCACCGATGGTGCCGTCGCCAACAGCCCCGGCATCACCGACACAACCCTCACGCTCGGCGTATCGACGCCGCTCTCGGGCGCCACAGCCGGCCCCGGCACCTGCACTGTCGCGGGACTTGCCGCATATATGGGTGCCCGCAACGCCGAAGGCGGCATTGAGTTCGGCGACGGCAAGACCCGCACCATCGAGGTCAAGTCGTACGATGACGCCTACGACCCGCAGAAGGCACTGGCGAACTTCCAGCAGATGGTGGCCGACGACGTGTTCGCAGCCACCTCGGGCCTCGGGACTCCCACGAACCGTGCGTGGCGCGAGGCCGCGATCGACGAGGAGTTCCCGCAGGTGCTGATCATGACCGGCGATCCACTCTTCTCCGACCCCGAGGAAAGCCCGTGGCAGCTCGGCTTCGTGCCGGTCTACCAGAACGAGGGCGCGGCATTCGGTGAACTGCTCGCCGAGTCGGGTGACCACAAGGTCGCGATCCTGTATCAGAACGACGACTACGGCCAGGGCTACGTCGAGGGCTTCAAGGAGGCCGTGGCGGGCGCCAGCAACATCGAGATCGTCGGCGAGCTGAGCTACGAGGCCACCGACACGTCGGTCGATGCTCAGCTCACCGAACTCGCTGCCACCGGCGCCGATGTCTTCTTCAACGCGATGTCGATCACCCCGCTGGTGATCTCGTCGCTGCAGAAGGCCCAGGAACTCGGATGGCTCCCCAGCTGGTTCCTGCCCTCGAACACCTCCAGCCCGACGGCGATCCTGCAGCCGGGCAACGCGGTGGCCTTCCCCGGCGTCTACTCCGTCTCGTTCTCGAAGGCACCGGCAAGCCCGGCCTTCGCCGAGGACGAGGATGTCGTGACCTTCCTCTCTGACCTCAAGGAGTACGGCAACTACCCCGACCCGCCGGCGTTCCCGCACTGCATGTGGAGCTACATGATCGGTGCGACGCTCGAGCAGGTGTTCCAGAACATGACCGAGCCCACGCGCGACGACTTCATGCTGCACCTGCGTGAGGTCACCGACTTCGAGGCGCCGCTCATGCTTCCGGGTACCGCGGTCACCACGACAGTCCCCGGTGAGCCGGCGGTCTCGAGCGTGATCGTCCAGAAGTACAACGGCACCGGGTACAGCGACGCCGACAGCATCGGCTGACCTCGGTATCTGGAAGGGGCGGTCCGGGCTCTCCGGGCCGCCCCTTCCTGTCGGGTCAGTCAGTCCGTGAGGCGTGGCGCAGTCAGTCCAGCGTCCGCAAGACCTCGATCACACCGGCCAGGTGAACGCGCATTGCCGACTCGGCAGCGTCGGGATCTCGGGCGACGACGGCGTCGATGATCGCAGCGTGTTCATGAACGGAATCCAGCCCACGCCCCGGATGCAGGGCAAGGCGGAACTGATGGCGCGCCGACTGCGCACGAAGGCGTTCGAGGAGGAGGACCGCCGTGTGATGCCGACTGATCTGCTGCACACTCTGGTGCACCGCGTTTTTCAGTTCGGAATAGGTCAGGTGGTTCCCGGACTCGGCGGCGGCAAACATGTCAGCGCGCAGTCGTCGCAGACTGGCGATCTCATCGTCGTCGACGAGCTCTGCAGCCTTACGTGCGCAGAGGGCTTCGAGTCCCATCCGCACCTCGGCGATTTCCACCGCCTCGTCGATCGTGACCGAACGCACGCGGGCGCCCTTGTTCGGCATCCGTTCGACGAGCCCCTCGCTTGACAGCGTCAACAGGGCGTTGCGGACGGCGGATCGCGACGCGCCGAACTGATCGCTGATGTCGGCTTCGATGAGGCGCTGGTGCGGCGCATAGCGTCCGGTCTGGATCGCCTCGCGGATCTGCCCGGTAACGTCGGCGCTCGAAGCACCCTGGACTGACATCGTCGTCATCGACGCATCCTCCTTGAGTCGACAATAGTGTCTGCGCAGGAACTGTCGACGATTTCTTTCACGATCTCGGTGCGGATCCTCACCCGACGTCATCCGCCGGGTGAGCAGAACAACCAGCGCGGAGTACGGTCGTAGTTAGCCCCTCCCCCGAATCGAGGTCTCGATGTCGCGCGCTGATTCGCGTCCCGCCCGCCGTGGTCGTCGCACCCCCGAAGAAGGCCCGCGCGCGACGTTCCGCCAGCTGGTGCCCTTCCTTCTCGAGCATCGGAACGTGCTCATCGTGGTCGCGATCCTGAGCATCATCGGCGCAGTCGCCACTCTCGCCCAGCCCGTGCTGGTCGGCCAGGTGATCACCCGCGTTCAGGATCAAGTCCCCCTCGGATGGCTGGTGTGGGGAATCGTCGCGCTCGTGGTCGCGGCGTCCCTCATCTCCGGGTTCCAGCACTACCTGCTGCAGCGCACCGGGACTGCCGTGGTCTACTCGAGCCGGCGACAGCTCGTGGCCCGCATCCTGCATCTTCCCATCCGGGAGTTCGATGCCCGCCGCACGGGCGACCTCGTCTCCCGTGTCGGTACCGACACCACGCTGCTCTACGCGGTCCTCACGCAGGGACTCGCGGATGCCGTCGGCAACTCGCTCCTCTTTATCGGCGCCCTGGTCGCGATGGCCCTGATCGACCCGCTCCTGCTGCTGCTGATTGTCGTCGTCATCGGTCTGTCGGTCACCGTGGTCGTGATCCTCAGCGGCAGGATTCGCCGCGCCACGGGTGAGCAGCAAGAGAAGGTCGGCGAGCTCGCGTCGTCAGTGGAGCGCGCTGTGAGTTCGATACGGACGGTGCGCGCCGCCGGCGCCACCGACCGCGAAGTCGCAGACATCACGGGTGTCGCGACGGAGGCTTACGGCGTCGGCGTGCGGATCGCGAAGGTCTCGGCGCTCGTCGTTCCTGTCGCGGGTATCGCCCTGCAGGTCTCGCTGCTGGTCGTCCTGGGCGTCGGCGGGTTCCGCGTGGCATCCGGCGCGATCGAGATCGCGAGCCTGGTCACCTTCATCATGTTCCTCTTCCTGCTCGTCGGCCCCCTCGGGAGCTTCTTCGGCGCCATCACCTCGGTGAACCAGGCCCTGGGGGCTCTCGGCCGCATCCAAGAGATCCTCAATCTGCCGGTCGAGGATGCCGACGACGCGCGGCTCGCGGCATCCGTCACGGAGTCCTCCCCCGCCCGTTTGCCGCAACACGCCGCAGGCTCAGACGCCGACGATCAGTTTGCGGCAATCGAATCGCCGGCGATCGAGTTCCGGGATGTCTGGTTCCGCTATCCCGAGGCCGTTGTCGCCGCGCGCCGGAAGGCCGAAACTGAAGCACGTGCGGTGCTCGAGAGTGCGCATGTCGACACCTCGGTGATCGCACTCCCGGGTGACGGCGAGGGCGACGCGGATGCCGAGTCCGGCGCGCAGGCGCAGTCCGAGGCATCCGATCATGCTGGCGAGGTGCTGCGCGGCGTCTCGTTCCACGTCCCCCGCGGGTCGCGCGTGGCGATCGTCGGCCCGTCAGGAGCCGGTAAGAGCACGACGCTCGCGCTCATCGAGCGGTTCTACGACCCGACAGCCGGCGCGATCCTGCTGGGCGGCGCCGATATCCGGACACTCCCGCGCGAACAGCTGCGCGCGCAGCTCGGCTACGTCGAACAAGATGCGCCGACCCTCGCCGGGACGATCGCGCAGAACCTGCGCCTGGCCTCTCCCGAGGCGACGGATGCTGATTGCGAGCGCGTCCTCGACGCGGTGAACCTGACCGAGGTGCTGGAGCGCAGTCCGTTGCGCCTGGAGGCTCCGGTGGGCGAGAACGGCGTCATGCTCTCGGGCGGCGAGCGTCAGCGGCTGGCGATCGCGCGTGCCCTGCTGGCAGCTCCCCCCATCTTGCTGCTGGACGAATCGACATCATCTTTGGACGGTCTCAACGAGCAGCGGATGCGGGATGCCATCGACGCCGTCGCAGCAGAACGGACCCTCATCGTCATCGCCCATCGCCTGTCGACGGTCGTGGACAGTGACCTGATCGTCGTCATGCAAAACGGCGAGGTGATCGGCCAAGGGACCCATGGTGAGTTGGTCGAGTCGACACCGCTCTATCGCGACCTCGCCCGCCACCAACTGCTGGTCTGACCCGCGTGCGCTGCGGTCAGGCTGATCTGAGGCGGTACCGAAGCGCCGCGAGCTCGGCGTTCAGCTGAGCCGGGACGCGGCCATCGAAGACGCCGTAGAACTCTTCGGTGAGGTCAGCCTCGTGCAGCCACGAGGCCGGATCGACCGCGAACAGCTCATCGAGGTCTTCCTGCGGAACCTCGATGCCCTCGAGGTTGAGGTCCTCGACGCGCGGCAGGCGCCCGATGGGGCTGTCGAGCGCCGGCACCGTCTCGTCGACGCGACGGATGATCCACTCGATGACACGCGAGTTGTCGCCGAATCCGGGCCAGAGGAAGCGGCCATCCGCCCCCTTTCGGAACCAGTTGACCTGGAAGATCCGCGGCGCGCGATCGAACCGCAGCTGCTGGCCCATCTTGACCCAGTGGCCGAAGTAGTCGGCCATGTTGTAGCCGCAGAAGGGCAGCATCGCGAACGGGTCGCGACGCAGTTCACCGACCGTGCCCTCAGCAGCCGCGGTGCGCTCGGACGAGATCGTCGAGCCGAGGAAAACCCCGTGAACCCAGTCGGTTGCCTCGACCACGAGCGGAACGTTCGTGGCGCGGCGTCCGCCGAACAGGATTGCGTCGATCGGCACGCCCTGGGGCGCATCCCAGTCGTCCGCGATCTGCGGGCACTGGTCTGCGCGAACGGTGAAACGGGAGTTCGGGTGCGCGGCGGGACGCCCGGATGCCGGGGTCCAGGGGTTGCCTTCCCAGTCGATGAGTTCGGCGGGAGCTTCGTCGGTCAGTCCCTCCCACCAGACATCGCCATCGGGCCGGAGCGCGACATTCGTGAAGATCGTGTTACCCCACAGCGTTTCGACAGCCGTGACATTGGTGGACTCGCCGGTCCCGGGTGCCACGCCGAAGAAGCCGGCCTCGGGGTTGATCGCCCAGAGACGCCCATCCTCGCCCGGGCGCAGCCACGCGATGTCGTCGCCGAGCGTCTCGACGCGCCATCCGGGAATCGTCGGGCGCAGCATCGCGAGGTTGGTTTTGCCGCACGCCGACGGGAACGCGGCGGCGAGATGGTACGCCTTGCCCTCGGGGCTGATGACGCGGATGAGCAGCATGTGCTCAGCCATCCACCCCTCGTCGCGGCCGATGACCGATGCGATACGAAGCGCGAAGCACTTCTTGGCGAGGATGGCGTTGCCGCCGTATCCGGAGCCGTACGACCACACCTCGAGGGTGTCGGGGAAGTGCACGATGTACTTCTCGTCGTTGCACGGCCAGGCGACATCCTCCTGACCGGGCGCGAGCGGCGCACCCACGGAGTGGACGGTCTTGACCCACGGCGACCCGCCTGCGATCTCGCGCAGGACGTCGGTGCCCACACGCGTCATGATGCCGATCGAGGTGACCGCGTAGGCACTGTCGGTGATCTGCACACCGATGTGCGACAGCGGTCCAGCGACGGGTCCCATCGAGAACGGCACGACATACATCGTGCGCCCGCGCATCGAGCCGTCAAACAGCGGAGTGATGGTGCTACGGATCTCGGCGGGGGCCACCCAGTTGTTGGTCGGGCCGGCGTCTTCTTCCCGCCCCGAGGCGATGAAGGTGCGCGCCTCGGTGCGGGCGACGTCGCTCGGGTGAGAGCGGGCGAGGTACGAGCCCGGGCGCCACTCGGGGTTGAGCTTGATGAGCTTGCCCTGTTCGACCTGCTCGCGCAGCAGCGCCTCGTTCTCGGCACGGGAGCCGTTCACCCAGTGGATGCGGTCGGGCTTGGTCAGCGCAGCGATCTCATCCACCCACTCGATCAGAGCGTCCATGCCGGGCCCGGAGATCGACGGCAGCTCGCCGGATGCCGACGCGGGCGCCGAAATAGTGGGGCGAGTAATGTCAGCGATGGCCATTGTCTCTCCTGTGGGCGACGTCGTCAGGGTTCATTCTCCACTTTCCCGCACGCGAAGCGGGGTTTGAAGCCGTCTACCCCCATAAGAACCCCGATTCTTTCGCTAGCATCAAGGAATGGCACCCACGAACCTCGAACTGGTGACACTCGGGCACCGCATCCGTCACGAACGGGTGGCTCGCGGCTGGACGCTCGATGAGTTGGGTGCACAAGTGGGGGTCGCGGGCAGCCAGCTGAGCCTCATTGAGAACGGCAAGCGCGAGCCGAAGCTCTCGCTGCTGCAGGCAATCGCCCACGCGACGGGCCTGGAGGTCACCGATCTCCTGGCCGCTGAACCCCCGAATCGCCGTGCGGCGCTGGAGATCGAGCTGGAGCGCGCACAGGCAAGCCCCGTGTTTCGCAGCCTCGGCATCCCACCGGTCAAGGTCACCAAGGGGATGCCGGACGAGACGATCGAGTCGATTCTCGGACTGCACCGGGAGCTCGATCGCCGCGAGCGGGAAGCGATCGCGACGCCCGAAGAGGCGCGCCGAGCCAACACTGAGCTTCGCCTGCGGATGCGGGAGCGCGACAACTACCTTCCCGAGATCGAGAAGCTTGCCGAGAAACAGCTCGCTGCGGCCGGACACGTCTCGGGCGCGCTCACCCACCGCACTGTGAGCATCATGGCCGAGCGCCTCGGGTTCGAACTGCTCTACGTCAACGACCTTCCCCGGTCCGCGCGGTCGGTCACCGATCTCGAGAACGGCCGCATCTATCTACCCCCCGCATCGATCCCCGGCGGCCACGGGTTGCGCTCCATGGCTCTGCAGGCGATGGCGCACCGGCTGCTCGGACACCAGCGGCCCACCTCGTATGCCGACTTCCTGCAACAGCGCCTGGAGATCAACTACTTCGCCGCCTGCTGCCTCATCCCCGAGACCAATGGCGTCGCGTTCCTACAGCAGGCCAAGAAGGACCGCAACCTTGCCGTCGAGGACTTCCGTGACGCATTCGGCGTGACCCACGAGGCGGCTGCGATGCGGATGACGAACCTGATGACGCAGCACCTCGGCATCCGTCTGCACTTCTTGCGCGTCGACGGATCCGGGGCCATCTCGCGCGTCTATGAGAACGACGACCTTCCCCTGCCCATGGACGTCACAGGGGCGGTCGATGGGCAGATCGCGTGCCGCAAGTGGTCGGCCCGCGCTGCCTTCTCGGAGCAGAACCGCACGACCGAGCATTACCAGTACACCGACACTCCCGCCGGGACGTTCTGGTGTGCCACACAGACCGGCACCACAGCCGACGGCGAGTTCTCGATCAGCGTGGGCGTTCCGTTCGACGACGCCCGCTGGTTCCGCGGTCGCGAGACGACCAAACGCGCGGTCTCTTCGTGCCCCGACGAGGCGTGCTGCCGCCGGGCGCCCTCGGAGCTCACCTCTCGCTGGGAGGGCAAGGCGTGGCCGAGCGCCCGCGTGCACATGCAGATGTTCACCCCGCTCCCCCGAGGCAACTTCCCCGGCGTCGACGACTCCGAGGTGTACGCCTTCCTGGAGCGCCACGCCTGACGCGGCATCCATCCCTGGGATCCGCCCCAGGACTTGTGGGCGCGGATTGTCGTCTCGACTCGATATATGGGCGCAAACTGTCGCCTCAAGCCCCGTAAACGACAATGCGAGCCCACTCTTCGCCGCTGGGACCGCGCGCGGGGACTAAGCAGTGATGCTCAAGAGGCCGGCATGGGCTCCTCCCCACATCCAGGTTCGGCGCAGGATGACACGAGTTGCCCGAGCGGCCAGCCACAGGCGCGGCCCGCCCCGGATGCTGATCGGATGCCGCGCCACCACACCCCGCTTCCTCCGACACTGTCCGGCCCATTCGCCTACGCCGAGGCACGCGTGATGGGTGTGAGCCCTCGGCGACTGCGTGCGTCCGATCTCGAGCGCCCGTTCCACGCCACTCGGATTCGTCCCGAGGCCGCGCCACGCTCCGCGTTCGAGGGTCCGCAAGCGATCGATGGCCGAGCCCGCGCCCGGGTAATAGATCGGGCCCGCGCATACAGCCGCGTGATGAGTCGACACGGGTTCTTCACGGGGATGACCGCAGCGGCGCTTCTCGGGTGTCCGCTTCCCAACGGCTTCGACGCTGACGCTGACCTGTCGGTTGGCATCATGCACCCGCATCGGGCAGCGCGAGCGCGAGGCGTGGCCGGCCTTCAGACGCGCGAGCACCTTGCGTACGTGATGGATGTCGAGGGCTTGCGTGTGACCACTCCAGCCTCGACCTGGGCGATGCTCGGCGGAGAGCTGTCAGAACGGTGGCTCGTGATCATGGGGGACCACTTCGTACGCGTTCCTCGCGACCATAGGGGTCGCGCCATGCCGAACGCGCGACTGGCCACGCCCGCCCAGCTGGAGGCAGCAGCACTCGCGCCAGGGAGGCGGCACCGCAAAACGCTCCTTCGTGCCCTGACGCTGGTGCGTGTCGGCAGTGCCTCTCGGCTCGAGACCGAGTATCGACTGGATGCCGAAGCCGCGCGACTGCCCGACATGGAGCTGGATGTCGAGCTCCGCGATGCAGGCGGAGCGCTGATAGCGATTGTCGACGGCATGCATCGAGCATTCGGCGTGATCGTCGAAGTCGAAGGCGATCACCACCGGACCGATCGCGCCCAGTGGAATCGCGACATCGACAGAACGGCGGCACTGGCGGCGCAGGGGTGGGAGGTCGTTCGCCTGACCTCTCGACGCATTCGTGACGGGAGCGCGACGTCGGTCGTGGCAAGCGCTCTCCGCCGCCACGGCTGGGTGGGACCGCGGGACCGCTAGCAGCGACGTATCCCGGCTGACCCGGTTGCGGCATCCGTGGCAGGGTGGATTCGTGCGCGCCTGGCTGATCCGCTTCGTGACTCTCTACGTTTTCGACGTCGTCGTGCTGCTCGTGATCGGTCTGATCATGCCGCAGGTCTCGGTCGGGTGGTCGGTGCTGTGGGCGGCGGTGATCCTCGCCCTGGCAACGCTCTGGGTCAAACCAGCCTTACGACGATGGTTGGGAGGCCGCGCCGAACGGTCAAGCCGAGACCTCACACGGACTGGCGCAAAGCTCGTTCAGGGCACCATCGTGCTCATCGTCGCAGCAGTCGTGTGGGTGCTCGTGGTCGTGCTCTCCGGCGTAAGCGTCGCTGGCTTCTTCTGGGGCTGGGTCATCCCGCCGGTGCTGTTTGTCATCGCATGGCTCATCTACGACGCCATCGATGACCGCCTCGAAGCGCACGCTGGCCGTCTCTGGGACGGCGCCCGCGGGCGCGACTCCCACGGCGGCTAGGAGTCCGCGCCACCATCTGATCCGGCATCCGCGTCGGATCTGTCGCCCTGCACGTGGGCGCCGCTCGCAGACTCGGCAGCGGCAACGCCAGCCGGGCCGCTACGGAGCCACGCGAGGATGAAGATGACCAGTCCAGCGATGAGCGCAGCGATCACCCAGAGCACGATGAGGTAGTCCACCCACGAGCCGATCGGCGGCGAGCCGGGGAGGAAGTTGCGCAGCGGGATCGTCGCGAACAACATCGCGCCGAACCAGCCGAGCATGGTCGCCTCAATCTTGCGGCGGCCCCGGTAGACGGTGATCGCTGCGGTCAGGACGAGAACAGGTGCGATCACCATCAGCGTCAACAGCACGACGCCGAAAGCGATCGTGGATGCCGCGCGCGTGATGGTGAACTGCACCCCGAGGGTTGTGATCAGCCCGTCCTCGGTGGCCATAGCGGGCAACTCCACCGCCTGGGCGGTGACATTCCAACCCGGGACTCGACCATCGACCGCGAGTTCGTACGGGATCGGCACGCCCTCACCGTCCGCAGCTTCGCGCAGCGGCACGATCATCGTGTCAGTCGTGTACCTGTCAAACGGCCACTGCTCGATGAATCCGTCGAGCGTGAGCGTGACGGTCTCGGCACCCACGACCTCGTCCGCGCCGTATGTGATCGTGCGCGACCCGTCGGTTCCGGTGACCAGGACGTGCACCGTTTCGTCCATCGAGAACTGGTCGGACGAGTAGGACCCGAGGTCGGGACCGGGCGTGATTCGCAGTGTGAGGTGGCTCGCCGCACCGTCAACGTCGGCAGGAGTCAGGGTGAGCACGAGCGGTTGCCCAGAGCCGCCGCTAGCCACAGACGCACGCTCGATGCGTCCACCTGATGCGTAGAGCAGAACCACGACGACGTACAACAGAACGAGGGCGAGGATGCCGCCCACCATCGCCGCACGGCGGCCGCGGCGTCGCGCAGGAGTCGAGGACGTCACGGCGTCATTGTGCCAGAGCGAGGAGGCCGCCGCGCCTCGCCCCGGCGGTCCAATTCAGCGGGCCAAGCGTTCGGCGGTCTCCACGACGTTCGCGACGAGCATCGCGCGGGTCATGGGTCCGACGCCGCCCGGGTTCGGCGAAAGCCAGCCGGCGACCTCCGCAACGGCTGGATCGACATCCCCGGCAAGCTTCGCGCGCCCGGTCTCGGTAGTTCCGACGCGGGTCACGCCGACATCCAGCACTGCAGCGCCCGGCGCAATCCACTCGGGCTTTACCAGGTGCGGCTGCCCGACGGCGGCCACCACGATGTCGGCTCGGCGCACCTGCGCCTCCAGGTCAGGAGTGCGTGAGTGAGTGAGGGTCACGGTCGCGTCGGTGCCCTTGCGGGTCAGCAGAAGCCCGAGTGGGCGACCGACGGTGATTCCGCGCCCGATGACGGTGACGTGCTTGCCTGCGATCTGCACGCCATGACGGGTGAGGAGTTCGATGATCCCGGCGGGTGTGCACGGCAGAGGTGCAGGTACGGCCGTTGCGGGGTCAACGCCCAGGACGAGCCGGCCGAGGTTCGTGGGATGCAGGCCGTCGGCATCCTTGTCGGGATCGATCAGCTCAAGGATGGCGTTCTCATCGATGCCCTTCGGCAACGGCAGCTGCACGATGAACCCGGTGACGGCAGGATCCGCGTTGAGCGCACGGACGGCATCCGCGATCTCGTCCTGTGTGGCGGTAGCGGGCAGTTCGATCGCGATCGAGGCGACGCCGACTTCCGCGCAGTCGCGGTGCTTGCCGGTGACGTACGAGCGCGAGGCACCGTCATCGCCGACGAGTAGTGTCCCGAGGCCCGGCACGATGCCCCGCGCCGCGAGGGCAGCGACGCGGTCACGAAGCTCCCCCTTGATCGCAGCGGCGGTCGCGGTGCCATCGAGTAGTTGTGCAGTCATTCGCGTCTCCTGTCGTCATCCCGTGACCTCCGCGTCCGGGACGGATAACTACGTCCATAGGTATTCTACGGGCGCAGGGTCGCGTCATCCAGACCCGGATGCCGCGCCCGGGCCCGCGTACGGTCTCTACTGCGACAGGCCCGGGTAGAGCGGGAACGCTGCGGTGAGGGTCGCAACCCGCGCACGCAGCGCATCGATGTCGGGGTTCGGCAGCAGCGCGAGCGCGATAATGTCGGCGACCTCGGCGAACTCGGCGTCCCCGAAACCACGCGTCGCCAGGGCCGGCGTCCCGATACGCAGGCCCGACGTGACCATCGGCGGCCGCGGGTCGTTGGGTACGGCGTTGCGGTTGACGGTGATCTGGATCTCGTGCAGGAGATCCTCCGCCTGCTTGCCGTCGATCACCGCGTTTCGCAGGTCAACGAGCACGAGGTGCACATCGGTGCCACCCGAGCGAACAGCGATGCCGGCATCGGCCACATCGCGCTGCGCGAGCCGGTCGGCGAGGATCTTCGCCCCGCGCACGGTGCGCTGCTGCCGCTCACGGAACTCCGGGGTCGCAGCGAGCTTGAACGCTGTCGCCTTCGCCGCGATCACGTGCATGAGGGGGCCACCCTGCTGCCCCGGGAAGACCGCCGAGTTGATCTTCTTCGCGAGCGCCTCGTCGTTGGTCAGAATGAACCCCGAACGCGGGCCGCCGATGGTCTTGTGAACCGTGGATGAGACGACGTGCGCGTGCGGCACGGGCGAGGGGTGGACGCCACCAGCAACCAGACCCGCGAAGTGAGCCATGTCGACCCACAGCAGCGCGTCGACCTCGTCGGCGATCTCGCGGAACCGCGCGAAGTCCAGCTGGCGCGGGTACGCCGACCATCCCGCGATGATGACCTGCGGACGGTGTTCGAGCGCGAGGCGACGCACCTCGTCCATGTCGATGAGGCTCGTCTCGGGGTCGACCCCGTAGGCGACGATGTCGTACAGGCGACCGGAGAAGTTCGCCTTCATGCCGTGCGTGAGGTGTCCGCCGTGGTCGAGTGACAGACCGAGGATTGTGTCACCGGGGCGGGCGATCGCGTGCAGAACAGCCGCGTTCGCGGTGGCACCGGAGTGGGGCTGCACGTTCGCGTACGCGGCCCCGAACAACTCCTTTGCCCGGGCGATCGCAAGCTCTTCGGCGACGTCGACTTCTTCGCACCCACCGTAGTAGCGCTTGCCCGGGTATCCCTCGGCGTACTTGTTCGTGAGCACCGAGCCCTGCGACTGCAGGACCGAGACGGGCACGAAGTTCTCGGACGCGATCATCTCGAGGTAGCTCTGCTGACGGGCGAGCTCCCGGTCGAGGACCTGAGCGATCTCGGGATCGACTTCGGCAAGGGGGGCGGTGAAGAACGAGTCGCTCATGGCGTTGTGCTCCTTGTGCTGCGGGGCGGGGACGACGGCTTCGGCAGGGGTTCCGTCTCGACCCAGGCGTACGGTCGAGTTCCGTGTCGGTCGCTCCCCGGTGGTCATCCACCTCAACGCCAGTCGCGACACCCTGAGCATACCGGATTGAACTCAGCCCTCGATCCGCGACAGGGCGGTTGATAGAGTGTTTCAACGCTATTTGTTAGGACTCTTTACATGACCGGGACCCAGCCCCGCGATGCAGCCGCCTCCGCCTGGCCTGTGCCGCTCCCCCGCGACGTGGTAGCGGGCGAGGGACCGGGTTTCACGCTGCGAGCGCGGACCGCTGTCACCGGCGACCGGACCGTGATCGGCATCCTCACGAACCTCGTGTCTGCGCGAACGAACGGCGAGGTCAGCCTCGATTCCACCGCGACAGGTCCCGGCATCTCGCTAGCGGTCACGGATGCCGACACTCCCGAGTCCTACCGGCTGATCGCCTCGGCAGATGGCGTCGAGGTGACCGGTTCTGACGCTGCGGGACTGTTTTACGGCATCCAGACACTGGCGCAGGTGATCGAGCAGATCGACGACGTATGGCGCATCCCGGCCGTGGAGATCGCCGACGCGCCGCGCTTTGCGTACCGGGGCGTCATGCTCGATGTCGCGCGCCACTTCTTTCCCGTCGAGGTGGTGCTCGGTGTTATCGACCGAGCCGCGCAACTCAAGCTGAACCACCTCCATCTGCACCTGAGCGATGACCAGGGGTGGCGGATCGAGATCCCCTCGCGCCCGGAGCTGACCATGCTTGCATCCGGTAGCGCCATCGGTGGGGATGCCGGCGGCTTCTACACTGCCGAGGACTACGCCCAGATCGTGGCGTATGCCGCCGCCCGCCACATGACCGTCGTCCCCGAGATCGACCTCCCCGGACACACTCACGCGGTCGGCCTCGCCTACCCCGACATCGTCGAGGCTCCCGTGCTCTCGGAGCACATCAGCGAGGTCGTCGAGGCCTACGGCAGCACCCTTCCGGTCGCGGGCCAGCCCTACGAGGGCATCGCGGTCGGCTTCTCATCGTTGCGGATCGGCACGCCTGCCACCGAGGCTTTCGTGACGGATGTCGTCGCCGACCTCGCCGCGATGACTCCCGGACCCTACCTTCACGTCGGAGGGGATGAGGCCCTCGGCACGGATCCAGGCGACTACGCCGCGTTCGTGAGCCTCGCGTCGCGCATCGTCGCGGATGCCGGGAAAGTGCCCGTGATGTGGCACGAGGCCGGTGCGGCCAGTGACCTGCATCCCGGAACGATCGGCCAGTATTGGGGATTCGTCTCGCCCATCGACGGTATGGACGAGAAGGCCCGGGGGTTCGTCGCGCGCGGCGGGCGCCTGATCCTGTCGCCTGCCGACGCGGTCTACCTCGACATGAAGGATGCCGTGGACTCGGAGCTGGGCCTCACCTGGGCGAACGGTGTCACAAGCGTCGAACGCGCGTACGCGTGGGAGCCGGGAGCGGTGCTCGACGGGGTGGCCGAGCGCGACATCCTGGGTGTCGAGGCCGCCCTGTGGACCGAAACCGTGCGCAGTCCCGACGACATCGACACACTGATGTTCCCGAGGATCGCTGCTGCAGCCGAAGCCGCGTGGTCGCCGGCAACCGGCGAGCACCCCCTGCGTACCTGGGAGTCGTTCCGCGAAAGGGTCGGCGGGCTCGCTCGGTTGTGGGCCGCCCTCGGCATCCATTTCCGCCGCTCGCCCGAGATCCCGTGGCACGACGAGGAGGCATCGTGAGCGCCACGATCATCCACAGCGCGCGGCTCGTCTCGGACGGCGCTGAGACCCGCGACGCCTGGGTCGAGATGCAAGGCGGCACTGTCGCGGCGGTGGGAGAGGGAGCGACCTGGCGGGCGCGCGCCGCCGCGGCGACGGTCATCGACGCGCGGGAGCTCGCCGGTCGGGGCGCCGTGCTGGTGCCGGGGTTCGTCGACATCCACGGTCACGGCGGCGGCGGATACTCGTTCGAGGGCGGTGAGTCAGACATCCGGGCAGCCCGCGCGCTGCATCTGGCACACGGCACGACGCGGGCCGTTCTCTCGCTGGTTTCGGGCTCGCTCGAGCACCTGACCGCACAGGTCGCGCGGATTGCAGCGATGACACAGACGGATGCCGGCATCCTCGGCTCCCACCTCGAGGGCCCGTTCCTGGACCCGGGCCACCGCGGCGCGCACGACCCCGCCGCTCTGCGCACGGCAACGCCGGACGCCGTCGCCACGTTGCTGGCGGCCGGTTCCGGGACGATCCGGCAGGTGACCCTGGCGCCAGAGCTGCTGGGAGCATCCGGGGCGATCCTCGCCTTTCGGGAGGCTGGTGTCGCGGTCGCCGTCGGCCATACCGATGCCGATCTCGAGGCAACTCGCGAAGCGTTCGAGGCCGGCGCGAGCATCCTGACCCACGCGTTCAATGCGATGCCTCCCCTGCACCATCGCACGCCGGGGCCGGTCGGTGCGGCCACCGCCGACCCTCGCGTGACGCTCGAGGTCATCGCCGACGGCGTACACGTGCATCCCGAGCTCATCCGGATCCTGTTCGCCGCGGCGCCGGGACGGATCGCGCTCATCACCGACGCCATGGCCGCGGCGGGCGTCGGTGACGGCCGGTATGGGCTCGGTGAACTGGATGTCGAGGTCGTCGACGGGGTGGCACGCGTTGCGGGAACCAGCACAATCGCGGGGTCGACCCTCACGCAGGATGCCGCGCTTCGCGTGGCCGTCAAGGCTGGCGTCGACCTGCCCTCGGCCCTCGATGCGCTTACCCGCGCCCCGGCGGCTGCGATCGGTGTGGCGGATCGCCACGGCAGCCTGCGCACCGGTCACGCGGCCGACGCCGTGCTACTGAACGCCGGACTCGATCCGTGCGCAGTGTGGCTCGATGGCCACCGCATGCGCTGAGGCACGGGAGAGTGGGCGCGAACTGTCGCATCCCAGCCCAGAAGCGACAATTCGGGCCCACCTTTATGCCGTCGTAGCGACCACACGCGCTCACGCTGCGCACAGGACGACGCGCGGGGCACGACAGGAGCGACCAGATGCGCCCAACCCACGCGGCCTAGACTGGAATCATGCCCGAATCAGCGACCCCGTCCAGCGCGCCCGCAGGTACCCGCCCGGCGCTCAGCGTGGTCGACGTGCTCGCCGTTTTGTGCGAGCTCTTCGCGTTCGGGACGCTCGCGTTTTGGGGCTTCGCGGCCTGGCCCTTCCCCTGGAACATCGTCGCGGGCATCGTGGCGCCGGTGCTCGCCATCCTGCTGTGGGCACTGTTCGTCTCGCCCCGAGCGGTGATCGTCGTGCATCCGTTCCTGCGGGCGGTGGTTGAGCTGCTCGTGTATGTCTCGGCGACGATCGCGTGGTGGAGCGTAGGCCTCGTGTGGGTCGGCCTGATCTTCGGGGTCATCGCCGTCACCGTCGGCGTGATCGCCGGGCGGCGCCGGCTGGCATGAGCGACCGGGAGGTCCTCGCGCGGTTGCGCGCCGAACTCGGCGACGCGCTCGACACGACGGATGCCTCGCTCGAAGCTGCCCGCGCCGACAAGTCCGGGCACGCCAGCGCGGGTCGACCCCTCGCCGTCGTGCACGCCCGCAGCGTCGAAGACGTGCAGACGACGCTGCGCATCGCATCTGCCACGGGAACTCCGGTCGTGACCCGAGGAGCGGGGACGGGCCTGGCCGGCGGCGCGAACGCCGGACCCGGCGAGATAGCCCTCTCGGTTCGGGCGATGGACCGCATCCTGGAGGTGCGACCCGACGACCTGCTGGCCGTGGTCGAGCCCGGCATCCTGAACGCCGACCTGAACCGCGCGCTCGCCGAACAGGGCCTGTGGTGGGCACCGGATCCCGCAAGCCGCGACGTCTCCACCGTCGGTGGGAACATCGCCACCGGCGCCGGGGGCCTCCTGTGCGCCAAATACGGTGTGGTGCGGGATGCCGTCCTCGGCATCGACCTCGTCCTCGCCGACGGGCGCCTGCTGCACCTCGGCCACCGCACGGTCAAGGGCGTGACGGGGCTCGACCTCACCTCCCTCGTCATCGGTTCCGAAGGCGTTCTCGGTGTCGTGGTGGGTGCGACCCTGAAGCTCCGGCGGCTCGTGCCGGGCGAGGTGTGCACGATCGCTGCGACCTTCACGGATGTCGGCACCGCCGCGAGCGCGTGCAGCGCTGTCACCGCCGCGGGACTGCAACCGGCGATCATGGAGTTGCTGGATGCCGCAGCGCTGACAGCCATCCACGAGTTGCTCGGCCTCGCCGCGCCGACCCCGGGCGCCGCGCACGTCACGATCCAGACCGATGGCGCTGCGGCGGCAGCTGACGCGGTGGCGATCACCGCTGTCCTCGAGGCAGCGGGAGGCGTCGTCGCCCTGTCCACCGACCGCGACGAGGGCGAGCGACTTCTCGCGATCCGCCGGTCGGTGCATCCCGCCATGGCGCGCCTGGGTACGACTCTCATCGAAGACGTATCGGTGCCTCGATCGCAGCTCGCGACGATGTTCGCGCGCATCGCCGACATCGAGCGCCGCTACGGTCTCGTGATCCCCACTGTCGCGCATGCGGGCGATGGAAACCTGCATCCGAACTTCATCTTCGACGGTCCCGACGTACCCGCAGCGATCTGGGAAGCCGCCGACGAGCTGTTCCATGCCGCGCTCGATCTCGGCGGAACCCTCACCGGCGAGCACGGCATCGGGGTACTCAAGCGCCGGTGGCTGGCCGACGAACTCGGCGACGACCAGTGGGAGCTGCAGCGCCAGATCGCGCGCGTCTTCGATCCGCAGGGGATCCTCAACCCCGGCAAGGTGTTCGCGCCGTGAGTAGCACCGTGCCACGGCCGAAGACCTCGTCCCGTTCGGCCTACAAACCCTGCCAGGCCGGCTTGTTCGCGTAAGCGTAGCGGTAGTACTCCGCGCGGGTGAGCTCGCTCGCGGCATCCTCGTCGACAACCACCGTGACGTGCGGATGCAGCTGAATCGCAGAACCCGGAACGGATGCCGACACCGGGCCCTCGACGGCTGCCGCGAGGGCCGCCGCCTTGGACCTCCCGAACGCGAGGAGCACGAGGTGGTCTGCCTCGAGAATCGTGCCGAGCCCCTGCGTGATGCAGTGCATCGGGACCTCGTCTGGCGAGGCGAAGAAGCGCGCGTTGTCAGCCCGCGTCTGCTCGGTGAGTGTCTTGACGCGCGTGCGGGAGGCGAACGACGAGCCCGGTTCGTTGAAACCGATGTGACCGTCGGTGCCGATCCCGAGGATCTGCAGCGCGATGCCACCGGCATCCATGATCGCCGCCTCGTAGACCTCGCCGGCGTACGCGATCGTCTCCAGACGCCCATCGGGGACCCGGATGCGCGCCGGGTCCAGCCCCAACGGCTCGACCACCTCGCGCGTGATGACCGTCCGGTAACTCTGCGGGTGCGCGGGATCGAGCCCCACGTACTCGTCGAGGGCGAAACCGCGAACCGCTGACAGGTCAACACCGGCCAGCGCGGGGCGCAGTGCCTCATAGACGGGGAGCGGCGTCGAGCCCGTCGCGAGACCGAGCACGAAATCGGGCGTCGCGCGAATCCGCCGCGCAATCTCGCTCGCTACCAGCTGCCCGCCAGCCTGAGGGCTGGGGACGATGACCACTTCAGCCATGGGAAAGAACCTCTCTCTCGTCTGCCGCTTCAGCTCCGATGAGTGCCGCGCCGAGCGCCGCGGCGGGCGCGCCGACGGGAAGGATCTCAACGCGATCGACCAGCTGCAGCGATCGCAGGAACGCCGACTCGTGGGCACTTGTCTCCAGCTGCGCGGCCACCTGCGCCTCCAGCCGAGTTCCCAGAGCCGTGATGCCGCCGCCGAGAACGACAGTGTCGACATCCGCCGTGAGCACGAGCACCCGGATGGCGGCAGCGACACCTCGGGCGAGGTCGGTACGCAGGCGCACGGCCGCCGCATCACCCGCATCTGCCGCGTCGAAGATGTCTCGAATCGGAAGCGCACCGGGCTTGCCCCACCGGGCTGACACGGCGCCACCGCCGGCAAGAGCCTCGATGCACCCGCGTTGGCCGCAGCGACAGACGGGACCTGCCGGATCGATCGACAGATGCCCGATCTCTCCCGCTCCGCCTCGCGCGCCGCGCCACAGCACCCCGTCTGTCACAACGGCAGCTGCCATGCCCGTCCCGAGGTTCAGATACCCCATCGACTGCGTCCCGCCCCGCAGCGAGGCGGCGCCGAGCGCGGCGGCCTTCACATCGTTCTCGACGCGCACGGGGACGCCGAGCGCCGGCGCAACAGCGGCTGCAAGATCGAGCGTCTCGACACCGAGGTTGACGGCGTGCTCGACCCGCCCCGACCCCGGTTCGATCCGGCCGGGGATCCCGATCCCCACAGACCGGATGTCGGCCGTAGCGAGCGCGGGGTCGGCGCACAGACCGGAGACCGCGGCAAGGATCGTCTGAACGACGGCATCCGGTCCCCACCCCGTCGCCAGGCGCGTGCGAGCGACGATGGCGCCGTCCGGGGCGACGGCGACGGCATCCGTCTTGGTTCCTCCGACATCGAGGCCGAGTCTCATCGCCCGCCTCCGATCCAGAGCGGGTGGGTGGTGCACATGGTCATCAGCCCTTGACCGCTCCGGCGACAAGCCCCCCGGTCATGCGGCGGTTCACGAGCAGGAAGAACACGATGACGGGGATGGCCATGATCGTGGAGGCTGCCATCACGACTGCCCAGTCTGTGGCTTTGGTTGCCTGCACGAAGGCGCGAAGCCAGATCGGGAGGGTGAGAGACTCCGGGCGAGTCATGATCACCAGCGCGAACACGAACTCGTTCCACGCCTGGATGAACGCGAAGACACCGGTGGCGATGAGTCCGGGCGCCAGCAGCGGGAACGTGACCCGCCAGAACGCGCCGGCGCGGCTGCATCCGTCGATCATCGCGGCCTCTTCCAGTTCCACCGGGACTCCCGCGACGAACCCGCGAAGCGTCCAGATCGTGAACGGCAGGACGAAGGCGATGTAGACGAAGCTCAGACCGATGATCGTGTTGATGAGGTACCAGCCGTCGAGCATCCGAAACACCGAGATGATCATCGCTTCGGCAGGGATCATCTGCACGACCAGGATCGCGATGATGAACGACCGCCGACTGCGGAATCGGTAGCGCGAGACGGCGAGCGCCGCGAGGAAGGCGAACACCAGTGCCGCGACCAGGGTTATCGCCGTGACCGCAACCGAATTTCCGAGCGCCGTCACCAGACCCTCATCACCAAGGGCGGTCTGATAGTTCGAGAGTGTGAACTGGTCGGGCCACCAGTGCGGCTCCGCCGAGCGCACGGCGGATGCCGGCAGGAGCGACGTGTTGACCATCCAGTAGACGGGGAAGACCGAGAAGACGATCACGACGAGGGCCGCGATGTTCAGCAGGATGCGGGCGGAGCGCCGCCGGGGCCGGGCGTTCATGCCTGTTCCTCCTGTCGCAGCATCGTGCGAATCCAGGACCCCGAGATCAGCAGCAGGATCGCGACCAGGATGACCGAGATGGCACCGCCTGCCCCGAGATCACCCGATGCCATCGAGACGCTGTAGATGTAGACGCCGATCGTGTTGGTTTCTGCACGCACCCCGCCGATCGACTGGAGGGCGTAGATCTGGGCGAACACGCGCAGATCCCAAATGATCTGCAGGATCAGCAGCACCAGCAGGATCGAGCGGACGTACGGGACGACGATGAGCCGAAACCGCGCGAACCCCGATGCTCCGTCCAGCGACGCAGCCTCCATCACCTCATCGGGAACCTGCGTGAATCCCGCGTAGGCGGTGAAAGCGACGAAGGGAACTGCACCCCACGTGATGATGATCGCGGCAACCGCGTAGAAGCTCACCGGGTCGATGAGCCAGCTGTGGCCCGTCCAGTCCGTTCCCGTGACACGGGTGAGAACCCAGTTGACCAGGCCGTACTGGGTGTCGAAGATCCAGCCCCACACGATCGTGGCGGTGAGGGCCGGCATCGCCCAGGCAAGCAGCAGTGCGACAGAGACGGCAGTCCGCATGACGGCACCGAGCTTGGTCAGGAGCACCGCGACGAGGATGCCGAGCACCATCGTGGCGATAACGCTGACGATGCACAGCGCGATGCTGCGAGCAAGGACCGCCCAGAATTCGGCATCCGTCAGAACAGCGACGTAGTTGTCGAGTCCGACGAATCCGGGCGGGGCGCCGAAGATCTGAGCCCGACCGAACTCCTGGAACGACATCACGATCAGCTGCACGAGCGGCCAGCCGATGAAGACCACGAGCATGATGAGCGCCGGCGTCAGCAGCGCCAGCGGTGCCCAGGGGAAGCGCCGACGACGCGGGGACTGCTCGCGAGCGCCGGGACCCGCTGTCTCCGGCGACGCCGAAGCGGCGGGTGCGGTGACGGTGGTCATGAAACGTCCTTTGACAGAGAGGGAGACGTGACGCGGGGACGCCCTGACGGTGCAGAGCGTCCCCGCTCGAGGTGTCAGCCGTTGAGGATGTCGGTGATCTTCGCGTCGGCGTCGGTTGCGAGCGTCGCGATGTCGCCGCCGTTCGCGATGTTCACGAACAGGTCCTGCATGATGCCCTGAGCTTCGACATCAGCCCAGTTCGGCGATGCCGGGGTGAGCTTCGCGTTGGCCGCAGCCTCGGCGATGACGGCAGCAAGCTCCGGCGTTGCGGCAGCTACCTTGTCGCCGAGCGAGACCTTCGCCGGCACGAGCCCGGCACCGGCGAGGATGGTCTGGTACTCATCCGAAAGCATGATTTCCAGCGCCGACTTCGCCAGCTCCGGGTTCTGCGACTTCGCCGAGATACCGACGTTCGAGCCGCCCGCGAAGACCTGAGCGGCCCCGCCCTCCGTGCCCGGCAGCGCGAAGTAGCCGGTGATGTCGGCCACGGGAGTCGCCGCCTGGTCCTCATCCGCGATGATCGACCAGTACGCCCAGCTCGGCGCCGAGTACGTGGCCGACTGCTCCGTGCGGAACGGCACCCAGCCTTCGGCCTCGTCGCCGTCCTTCGGAGCCAAGGATGCCTTCGTCATGAGCTCCTGCACCTGAGCGAGGCCCGCCTGCGATTCCGGGCTCGACAGCTGAGCCTCCCAGGTGCCGTCGCTGCCCTGTACGGCGATCTCGCCACCGTTCTCCCAGATGAAGGGCAGGGCGTTGTACCAGTCCTTGCCTGGGAAGTAGACCCCCGAGACGCCCGGCAACGCTTCCGCGAGCGCGACGCCGTTGGAGACGTACTCATCGAGCGTGGTGGGCACGGCAACGCCAGCCTGCTCGTACATGGCCGTGTTGTAGAACACGACGCGCGAACCCGAGTAGTACGGGGCGGCGTAGAGGGTGTCATCCCAGCTGCCGGCCTGGACGAAGCCCGGGAGGAGGTCCGAGCCGCCAAGCTGATCCTCGATGTCGGACAGGCTGAGCAGCGCGCCACTGGACGTGAACGCGGGAGCCTGGGTGTTACCCATCTCGACGATGTCGGGGCTGTCGTTGCTCGACAGGCTCGTCGTGAGTTTGTCGACGAGGCCGGTCCACTGCTGCTCTTCGATGACCAGGGTGCTGCCGGGGTTCTCGTCTTCGAAGGTCGTCACGAGGTAGTCGCGGGCCTCCTGCGGGGTATCGGCGCCGACCAACCAGACGCGCAGTTCCGCTGCTTCGGGGGTGTCGTTCGGGGTGCCACCGCCGGCACAGCCGGCGAGGACCACAGCTGAGGCACCGACGAGGGCGACGGCTCCGAGCTTTCTGTTCATGGTGTCTTCCTTCGTGTTTCTCTTGGTTTCGGAAGAGGTCGGGCGACCTATCCGGTGGGGGGAATTGTTGGGGCGACGGTCACGACACCCCGAGCTGGCCTGACAGGACCATGACGGCTGCGCCGCGCAGGACGATGTCCTGGCCTTGCGCCGTCATCCGAACGCGCACGCCGTCATGGAACCGGGCGAGCGTGCGGGTGCGGATCGTCTCGACCGTTGCCTCTGCGAGAGGACCGGCGAGAAGTTCGTCGGGGCCCGAGAGCACGATCTCCGACACGTCGAGGGCGCCGACGATCGGGGCGAGCGCAATGCCCAGGCGTTCACCGGCATCGCGCAGCTGCTGCTCGCGGTCGCCGGGTGTCTCGGCATCGGCCATGCGTGCGGTCAGCGCGGGTACCGACAGCCATGCCTCGAGGCATCCGACTTTGCCGCACGCGCACTGTGGGCCGCCGTCGGTACCGACGGTGACGTGTCCGATCTCACCCGCAGCGAAGTGCGCACCGCGCATGGGCTGGCCAGCCGAGATCAGTCCCGACCCGACGCCGCGTCCGACCTTCACGAGCACGACGTCGTCTCCCGCACCACCGAACGTGTACTCGGCGAGGACGGCGGCATTCGCGTCGTTTGCCACGAGAACCGGCAGAGCGAGCGCGTCCTCGAGGATGCTGCGAAGCGGCAACTGCGTCCAGCCGAGACCGGGAGCACTGAGCACGACACCGTCGTTGTCGACGACACCGGGTGACCCGACGCCGATCCCCAGGATCGGCGCGTGGGCATCGGCGACGAGGCGCCGAGCCAGCTCGATCACGGCATCCCGCGCATCCTCCGCCCCGCGCGGGGCCGGGATCTCGTGACGGGCGACGATGTCGCCGTCAAGGGTGAGGATGGCGCCGAGGAACCTGTCGGGACCAGAGAGGTCCATACCGAGGATCCGGTGACCTGCGCGGTCAAGATCGACGACCATCGCGGGCTTGCCCGGACCAGAAGCTTCGCGGATGCCGAGTTCGGCGACCAAGCCGTCGCCGATGAGTTCGGCGACGAGGTCGGAGATCGTGACGCGCGTCAGCCCCGTCTCCCGGGAGAGGTCAGCTCGGCTCATCGCGCCGTCATGGAACAGTGTCTGGAGAACGAGTGAGCGGTTGTGCGCGCGGGCGTGCTCAGGAAGCACCTTCACCCGGCGAAGACCGCGGCGCGGCACCGCGTCCGAGGCGCCTGGGGCCGTCTGGGTGTGCGCAGGCCCCGTGGAAGAGCCGCGCTGCACTTCCGATGCAGTCATGTTTGTTAGTAGACCTTACGAACAAAAGAACTGCAAGCGGGTTCCCGGATTTGAACGGACAGTTTACAAAACCGTTACATCCGTCCGACGGCGCAACCTCGGCTTTCCCCGGGCCTTCCAGCCCACGCCTGCGCGGCAAGAGCCGTAACATGCGATGGGCGATCCCCCGCCCGAGGAAAGGAACACGCGTGCCCTACTTCGACCTCTCCCCCACTGAGCTCGAGGCGTATGCCCCGCAGATCAGCGAGCCGTCGGATTTCGATGCCTTCTGGAACGCCACGATCGAGGAGTCTCGCCTCGCGGGATGGGAACCGCGCCTCACTCCTGTCGATTCGGCGCTGCGGTCAGTCGACGTGCTCGATGTCTCGTTCGCGGGTTTCGGCGGTGACCCGATCAAGGCCTGGCTGCTGCTGCCGACCGGCACGACCGAGCCGCTTCCCGCGGTGGTCGAATACATCGGCTACGGAGGCGGACGCGGCCTCCCCTCCGAGCGCCTCGCGTGGTCATCAGCCGGCTACGCGCACCTCATCATGGACACGCGCGGCCAGGGCTCGACATGGGGGGCGGGCGGAGAGACTCCCGACCCGCACGGCACCGGGGCAGCCACCAACGGATACATGACCCGCGGCATCCAAGACCCCGCCGACTACTACTACCGCCGGGTGTTCACCGATGCCGTCCGCGCGGTCGACGCCATCCGTGCTCTTCCCGAGATCGATGCGGCTCGTGTGGCAGTCACCGGGGGAAGCCAGGGCGGCGGCATCGCCCTGGCCGCGGGCGCACTCTCGGAGGGGCTCGTCGCCGTCATGCCCGACGTGCCCTTCCTCTGCCACTTCTCCCGCGCCGTCGGGCTGACCGATCGCGAGCCCTATCAGGAGCTCGTCCGGTACCTGAGCGTGCACCGGAACGCCCGCGAACGCACCTTCGCGACGCTCAGCTACTTCGACGGCGTCTCGATGGCACGCCGTGCGAGTGCACCGGGGCTCTTCTCGGTCGCACTCATGGACTTCACCTGCCCACCCTCGACGGTGTATGCGGCCTTCAACGCGTTCGCTCACGAAACCAAGCGCATCGTGGCCTACGAGTTCAACGACCACGAGGGCGGCGGTGCGCACCAGTGGACCCAGCAGGCCGCGTTCCTCGCTGAACTGGGCATCCAGTGAGCTCTCGCACCGCTGCCGTCGTCGCGATCGACGCCGGCCAGACCGGCATGAAGGTGCGCGTGCGCACTGACCAATCCGTCGGTGAGGCCCTGCTGCCCGGCGTTCGCACCGACCAGCCGGTGCTCCCGCAGATCAGCGTGGCAGCACGACAGATCGCCGACGAGTTCGAACTCGACATCCGTCACCTTGCCGCGGGGATCTCCGGGCTCACCGACGGGGAGACGACTCCGGACGCCCTCGCAGCGCTGGCGCGCAGCGCCGGGGCCGCGCACGCGGTCATCGCGCACGATGCGACAACCTCGTACCTCGGGGCCCGCGGCATCGCCCACGGTGCCGTTGTGGCCGCCGGGACGGGTGTCGTGACTCTGGGAGTCGGCCCGAGCGGCGCCGCGCGCGTCGACGGCTGGGGTTACCTCATGGGCGACGCCGGCAGCGGCTTCTGGCTCGGCCGTGAAGCGCTGGTCGCCGCGATGCGCGACCACGACGGCCGGGGCGCCGCGACCGCGCTCACCGGTGTGGTGCGGGATCGTTGGCCAGACCTTGAACAGGCCTACATCGACCTGCAGGCCGATCCCGCTCGGGTGAGCATCGTTGCATCCTTCGCGGCTGAGGTCGCACGGGCGGGCGACGCCGGCGATGCCGTGGCTCTCGACATCCTGAGGCGCGCCGGCGATCTGCTGGCGGAGAGTGCACTGACCGCACTGCGTCGCGTCGACGCGGAGCCGGCCGTGTGCACGATCGGCGGGGTCTTCCGGTCCGAGGCTCTGCGCGACGAGTTCACGCGGGCACTGGTGGCCGAGCGGCCCGATGCCCGGGTCGTCGAGCCCGCCGGGATCGGCATCGACGGCGTCGAGGCGCTCATCGACCTCCCCGCCGATCACCCGCTCGCACCCCTGACCTGGTCAGCCCGCGCCTAGCTCCCAGCCCCATCGCGTCCAAACCCTTTCGTTCGGTCGCGCCCTGATGCGGGTGTGATGCACCTCGCCCCGCAAAACAGCGCGACCGAAATCTGTGAGACCGAAGCCTGCCAGACGCGGCGGATGCCTGCAAGGAATGCGTGCGACGCACCCGAAGAAGTGCTTCGGTCGCGAGCGCGGATGCCGCGACGGATACCGGAAACGACTCGGGCCACCCCGCGAGAGCGGAAGCGGCCCGGGTCGAGATGGAGTCCGGCTCAGCGCAGCGCGTCGATGACGGCGTTGAAGGTCGCTGACGGTCGCATGACCTCGTTGACCAGTTCGCCGTTCGGGCGGTAGTAGCCACCGATCTCGACCGGCGACCCCTGCGCTCCGTTGAGCTCCGCGACGATCGTCGCCTCCTCAGCAGTGAGCTTCTCGGCAACCGGCGCGAAGATCGCCGCAAGTTCGGCATCCTCTGTCTGCTTGGCCAGCTCCTGCACCCAGTAGAGGGCGAGGTAGAAGTGGCTGCCGCGGTTGTCGATGGTGCCCAGCGCACGACCCGGAGACTTGTCGTTCTCGAGGAAGGTGCCCGTGGCGGCATCCAGTGTGTCGGCGAGGATCTTGGCCCGCGCGTTGCCGGTCGTGTCGGCGAGGTGCTCGAGGGATGCCGCGAGCGCGAAGAACTCGCCGAGCGAATCCCAGCGCAGGTAGTTCTCGCTCAGCAGCTGCTGCACGTGCTTCGGGGCAGAACCACCCGCACCCGTCTCGAACAGCCCACCGCCGGCAAGCAGCGGCACGATCGAGAGCATCTTGGCGCTCGTGCCAACCTCGAGGATCGGGAACAGGTCGGTGAGGTAATCGCGCAGCACGTTGCCGGTGACCGAGATCGTGTCCAGGCCGTGGCGCATGCGCGCGAGGGTGTACCGGGTGGCTTCCTCGGGCGAGAGGATGCTGATCTGCACGCCCTTGGTATCAAGCAGCGCGAGCCCCTGGTGCACCTTGGCGATCAGCTGCGCGTCGTGCGAGCGGTTGACATCGAGCCAGAACACAGCGGGAACCCCGGTCGCTCGGGCGCGGGTGACGGCGAGCTTCACCCAATCCATGACCGCGATGTGCTTGGTCTGCGTCGCGCGCCAGATGTCGCCCGCGCCGACCTGGTGCTCGAGCAGCACCTCACCCGACGAGTCCAGCACCTGAACCACGCCCGGTGCGGCGATCTCGAACGTCTTGTCGTGGCTGCCGTACTCTTCGGCGGCCTGGGCCATGAGGCCGACGTTGGGAACCGTGCCGATGGTCGTGGGGTCGAGCGGGCCGTTCGCGATGACGTCATCGATCACGGCCTGGTAGACGCCGGCGTAGGAGGAGTCCGGGATCACGGCGAGCGTGTCATCCTCACCGCCGTCGACTCCCCAGAGCTTGCCGCCGTTGCGGACCAGGGCAGGCATGGATGCATCGACGATGACGTCCGAGGGAACGTGCAGGTTCGTGATGCCCTTGTCGGAGTTGACGTACGAGAGCCGGGGGCCGCGCTCCAGGTCGGCGTCGATCGCCGCAGCGATCTCATCGCCACCCTCGACCGACGGCAGACCCGCGAGGATCGACCCGAGTCCGTTGTTCGGTGTGAGGCCCGCTGCCGCGAGCTTGTCGCCGTAGCGCTCGAAGACATCCGCGAAGTACGTCTTCACGACATGACCGAAGATGATCGGGTCGCTGACCTTCATCATCGTGGCCTTCAGGTGCACGGAGTACAGCACGTCCTCCGCGGATGCCTCGGCCAACGTTTCGGCAAGGAAGGCATCGAGGGCGGATGCCGAAAGGAAGGTCGCATCGATGATCTCGCGCGGAAGGACCTTCAGTCCCTCCTTGAGCACCGTGACGGTGCCGTCGGTGGCGACGTGACGGATGGAGAGCACGTCGTCGTGTGCTGCGACCCACGACTTCTCGTTGCTCTTGAAGTCGTCGTGACCCATCGTCGCGACCCGGGTCTTCGAGCCCTCGGGGAAGGGCTTGTTGCGGTGCGGGTGCTTGCGCGCATAGTTCTTGACCGACAGCGGCGCTCGGCGGTCGCTGTTACCCTCGCGCAGGACGGGGTTGACAGCCGACCCCTTGATGCGGTCGTAGCGAGCGCGGACATCCTTCTGCTCGATCGTCTGCGGCTCGTCCGGGTAGTCGGGGATGTCGTAGCCCTGCGACTGCAGCTCGGCAATGGCGGCCTTCAGCTGCGGAATGGATGCCGAGATGTTCGGCAGCTTGATGATGTTGGCCTCGGGGAGGGTGGCCAACCCACCGAGCTCGGCGAGGGCGTCACCGACCGCCTGCTCGGGCGTGAGCTGCTGCGGAAAAGCGGCAAGGATGCGGCCCGCGAGAGAGATATCACGCGTCTCGACATCCACACCGGCCTGATGCGTGATCGCCTGCACGATGGGAAGGAAGGAAGCTGTGGCCAGGGCCGGGGCTTCATCGGTGTACGTGTAGATGATCGTGGATTCGCTCACTCGCCTGTCTTTCCGCTCGGGTCGCCGGGCAAGCCTACCGCACCCCGATAACTATCTCGATATCAAGATAAATTCCCCCGAAGAGAATGCCTCGGGATGCTGAACTGCAGCATCCCGGCTAGCCTGTGTGACATGGCCGAACTGCGACTTGCTGAACTGTCCGCCGCCACGGTGGAAGCTGTCAACAATATGTCGCTCAAGCCCGGGCAGGCAGAGTTTCTCGCCCCCGAGAGCTATGAGGTAGCGGCAGGAGATGTGGATCCGCAGACCATGTGGCAGCGGGTCGTTCTCGACGGCGACGACGTGGTCGGGTTCATCAGCGCGAACTTCGACGGCGACAGCGTCTCGGAGTACTTCCGCTCGGTGCTGTGGCGTATCAACGTCGACGCCGACGACCAGGGGCGAGGGATCGGTCGATTCGCCGTAGAGAGCCTGCTCGCCGAAGCCCGTGAGCACGGGGTCGATCACGTGAACGTCATCTATGGTGCGGGCCAAGAGGGCCCTCAGGCATTCTTCGAGCGTGTGGGCTTCACACCGGTCGGAGAAACCGAGTACGGTGAGGTTATCGCCGAGATCCGGCTCTGATCCGGCGAGTCCCACCTTAGTATTCAGCCCCCACCCGAGGGGCTTGTCGGCTGGCGGCGGGGCCTCGGATTCCCCTCCCCCACCGAGGCCCCGTCGCCTTTTTCGACGGCCGCAGGTTCGCTTCGGAGGGGCTGGCCGCTCGGGAGGGCCGGGCGCGGCATCCATCCCCTCCCGAACGGACATCTCCTCCCGGGTGGTCAGGCCCGGCGTCGCTGCCGTCAGACGAGCGACTCCCGCCACGCCGCATGGAGCTGGGCGAACTTGCCCGTGCCCGCGATCAGTGTCTCGGGGGTGTCGTCCTCGATGATCCGCCCGTGCTCCATGACCAGCACCCGGTCCGCGATGGCCACCGTAGACAGGCGGTGCGCGATGATGATCGCCGTCCGGTCTGCCAGCAGCGTCTGCAGGGCATCCTGAATCGCGCGCTCTGACGGGATGTCGAGCGACGCCGTTGCTTCGTCGAGGATCAGCACCGCCGGGTTTGCCAGGAATGCCCGCGCGAACGAGATCAGCTGACGCTGCCCCGCCGAGACCCGGCCGCCGCGCTTGTTGACGTCGGTGTCGTACCCGTCGGGCAGGGCGCGGATAAAGGCGTCAGCACCCACAGCCTTCGCCGCAGCCTCGATCTCGTCGAGCGTGGCATCGGGCTTCCCGAGCGCGATGTTGTCTGCGACCGTGCCGCTGAACAGGTAAGCCTCCTGCGTGACCATGACGATCGCGCGCCGAAGGTCCTTCGGGTGCAGGCGCCGCAGGTCGACGCCGTCGAGGGTCACGGCGCCGCGGGTCGGATCGTAGAAGCGTGAGACGAGCTTCGCGAGCGTCGACTTGCCGGCTCCCGTCGTCCCCACCAGGGCAATGGTCTGCCCTGCGGGGATGTCGAGCGAGAAGTGCGGCAGGATGACGCGGTCATCCGCGTACCCGAAGGTGACGTCCTCGAACGCGACGTGTCCGCGCGCGGTCCACAGGTCGACGGCATCCGTTGGGTCGGGAACCGTCGGCTCCTCCTCCAGCACCCCCGAGACCTTCTCGAGCGCCGCGGTGGCAGCCTGGTACGAGTTCAGGAACATCGCGACCTCCTGCAGAGGTGCGAAGAAGTTCCGCACGTACAGGACGCTTGCCAGCAGGATGCCGATGGCGATCGCCCCGTCGGCAACCCGCAGGCCTCCCCACAGCACGACGAGCGCGATCGATACCGAGGCGACTGCCATGAGGCCGGGCTCGAACGTGCCGAACAGGCGGATCGAGCGCATATTCACGTCGCGGTAGTCCTCGGCGACGTCACCGAACTCGTCGTCGTTGCGCGGTTCCTTGCGGAAGGCCTTGACGGCACGGATGCCGGTCATGGTCTCGACGAACTTCACGATGAGCTTCGCGCTGATGACCCGCGACTCGCGGTAGACGACCTGCGAGCGCCGGTAGAACCAGCGCATCAGCAGAAACAGCGGCACGCCCATGACGGCGAGGATGACTCCCGACTGCCAATCCAGCAGCAGCAGCGCGATGAGGGTGAACCCGCCGTACAGCAGTCCCGACACGAGCTGGTTGAGCCCACCGTCAAGGAGTTCCCGGATGGATTCGAGGTCGCTCGTCTGGCGCGAGATGATGCGCCCCGACGTGTAGGACTCGTGGAACTCGAGGCTGAGCCGCTGCGTGTGCAGGAAGATGCGCTTGCGAAGATCCAGCATCACGGCCTGCGTGAGGCGAGCCGCAACGACCGCGAACCATCCCACGAGGCCCGCGCCGCCGAGCCCCGCGGCGAGGTACACGGCGACGACACCGATGGTCGGCATCCAGTTCGCCTCGTCGAGCACTGCCGGAAGCGCCGTGTCGATGCCGAACGCGATCAGCGCGGGCCCGGCGACCTGCAGCGCGGTCGAGATCACGAGCACGACACCGGCGAGCACGACCTGCCACCGCAGCGGCGAGATCAGCGAACCGAGCAGGCGGAGCGACCGGCGACGGATGGCGCGACTCTCGTCCTTGGTGTAATCCGACCGGTCTTCACCGGCTGTTCCCACGACGGTGGCGCTCACAGGGTCACCTCCCTCTCCCGCATACGGGCTTGTTCGTCTTCGAGGCTCGAAATGACGTACCGGTAATGCTCGCTCTCGCGGAGCAGATCGGAGTGCGTCCCCACCGCCGTCACCTTCCCGTCCTCGAGCAGGGCGACGCGGTCGGCGAGGGTGACAGTCGACGGACGATGCGCGATGACCAGGGCCGTCGTGTCGGCGAGGACCCGCCGCAGGGCATCCTCGACGAGAGCCTCGGTGTCGACATCCAGCGCCGACAGCGGATCATCAAGAACGAGGACGGCGGGCTTTGCCGCGACCGCGCGGGCAAGCGCCAGACGCTGACGCTGGCCGCCCGACAGACTGAGACCCTCTTCGCCGATGACGGTGTCGACACCGTCGGGCAGGTCGTCGACGAAGCTCGCTTGCGCGACCTCGAGCGCTTCCCGCAGCGCCGCTTCGGCCTCCGGCGACCCGGGGACGAGATCCTCACGGCCCAGCAGCACGTTCTCGCGCACGGTCTGCGAGAACAGCGTCGCATCCTCGAACGCCATGCCGATGTGGGTACGCAGCTCAGCGAGGGCCAGGTCACGAATGTCGACCCCATCCAAGGTGACCCGGCCGCCGGTGACGTCGTACAGACGCGTCGGCAGGGTCGTGAGGGTCGTCTTTCCCGACCCGGTGAGACCGACCAGGGCCATCGTCTCGCCGGGATGCAGCACGAGATCGACCCCGTCGAGCAGGTCGCGCTGGCTCTCCGGCGCGTCCTGATAGCGGAAGTGGACGCCCTCGAACGCCAGCTCGCCGCGAGGAGACGCAATGGTCTTGGGCTGCTCGGGGTCGGTGATGGTGTCGACCTCATCGAACACCTCGAAGATGCGGTCGGTGGCCGTGCGGGCATCCAGCAGGAACGAGAAGAGGAACCCGATCGACTCCATGGGCCAGCGCAGCACCGTCGCCATCGCGAAGAATGCGATCAGTTCAGCGGCGTTCAGCTGGCCCATCTGGATGAGCGCGATACCCGCACCGAGTGCGAGAGCGAATGCGATGTCGGGAAGCAGGATCAGCCAGAACCAGATCAGCCCGACAGCGCGCGCCTTGTGGATCTCGGTCTCGCGCAGGGTCTCAGCCTGCCGAGCGAACTTCTGCAGGGCATGCGATCCGCGACCGAAAGCCTTGAGCACGCGGATGCCGTGCACGCTCTCCTCGACGGAGGTGGCGAGGTCACCGGCCTGGTCCTGCGACTGGCGAGCGAGAGTTCCGTATCGCTTCTCGAAGCGGTATCCGGCATACCAGAGTGGCGCGGAGGTGACCAGAAAGATCGCCCCGAGCAACCAGTGCCACTGGAACAGCAGGACCGCGCCGACGATGATCGTGAGGACGTTGACCACCAGCAGCACGAGACCGAACGCGAGCCAGCGACGGATGATGCTGATGTCTTGCATCATCCGCGAGAGCAGCTGACCGGACTGCCAGCGGTCGTGGAACGCGACGGGCAGTCGCTGCAGGCGCTGGTAGAACGTCGTCCGCAGCTCGTACTCGACGCGTGTCGAGGGAGCGAGCACGAACCAGCGGCGTGCCCACACCATTGCCGCCTCGGCAAGGCCCAGGGCGAGGATCGCCGCTGCCCCCCAAGCGATCTGGCCGGGGTCTCCGGAGGCGATCGGGCCGCCGACGATCACCTCGAGAACGAGCGGGAACATGAGGGCCAGCACCGAGGCGAGCATGGCGCTTGCCGCGCCGAGGACGAGGCGAGGCAGCACCGGCCGGGCGAACGGGAGCAGCCGGCCCAGGGCGCGAAGGGTCGACAGGTGGTGCGTGGGAGAAGAAGGCGTAACGGTCATGGTCCTTGTGGGAGGGCGAAGCGAAGCCGCGGGTGTGCAGGCGGGGAGGGCAGCTCCGGGTCAGGGGAGCGCTGATGCGAAGCGTGCGATGCCGTTGTCGACAACGCAGGCGGCGCCGAGAGTATGCCGCGACCGGTGAGGTCGGCGACGGGCGAGCTAGTGCGCCGTTGCGGGGCCCCGGTGACGCAGCGGCGCCGCGGCGATGAGGACGACAGTGCTCGCGACGACAGCGATCTGATACATGGCATCCTCCTTGGCATACGGGCGGCCGCACGACGCGGCAGCCCTCCAGACTATGCCTGGGAGTCGGCTGAAAGCAAGGACGGATTCTCCCGATCCAGCAGAGATCGCTTGACCTCCAGACCCCACGCGAAGCCACCGAGGCTTCCGTCGGCCCGCAGCACGCGGTGGCACGGTACGAACAGCGCGGGGGCATTGCGAGCACAGACGGATGCCGCTGCGCGCACCGCCGTGGGATGACCGAGCGCCGCGGCGAACGTCGCGTACGACAGCGGCGCTCCAGGTACGATTCGGCGAAGCGCGGCCCATCCGGCGACCTGCCCCGGTGTACCGAATTGCCGGACCGGCACGTCATCGATCGCCGCAAGGTCCCCTGCGTAATACGCGCGGACAGCGGCTGCGGCATCCGTCGTTCCCCGCCGCACCTGCGCGGGACGGCGGTCCGGGCGGATGCGCTCGACGATCCGCTCCGGCGAGTCCGTCCAGCCGGAGGACAGCACCGCACCGTCATCCGCGACGAGGATCGCGAACGGGCCGTCGGGGGTGTCGATGAACTCGAGAACGGCGGTGTCGGTCATGTCGGGATCTCCTCGGCGAGCGCGGGCAGGACGGCGGGGTCAGGCGGGATTGGGGCGGTCGGGCGGGTGCGCGGCGTCGATGCTCGGCTGAGACGCGGTGGCACGGCGCGCCACAGGTGCGCGCTCAGGTAGCTGCGCCACGGCGCCGCAGTGGCAGCCCACGCCTCGAGCCGGTCCGCGGGGATGCCGAGGGCCTGAGCTCCGGTGCGCAGCGCGACATCCCCGGGGAGGAACACATCGGGATCGCCGAGGACCCGCATACGAACGTAGTCGGCAGTCCAGGGCCCAACGCCCGGCAGAGCCAGCAGGGCGCGGCGCTGCTCGGTGCCGTCATCGGCGATCGTGAGAGTCAGACTCCCGTCGGCGAGGGCTGCCGCGGCGCCGGTGATCGACCGGATGCGGGCCCCCGGCCCCCGCAGCACCTCGCCGCCGTGATCGGCGATCGCCGTCATCGTCGGGAACAGCCGGGTCAGCCCATCGGGCCCCGGCACCTCTTCGCCCAGAGCGTCGGCGAGCGCCGTCAAGGCCGTGCGCGCGGCGGCGACGCTGATCTGCTGGCCGACCATCGCGCGGATCAGCATCTCGTGCGGGTCAGCGGCGCCGGGAACACGGATGCCGGGAATGGCCCGCACCCGCGGCGCGAGGTGCGGATCACGCGAGAGCGCGGTGTCGATCGCGAGAGGGTCGGCATCGAGGTCGAAGATTCGACGCACGCGAGCAACGAGGGAGGCAAGGTCGGGCAGAGCGGCCACCGCGGCGCGCAGGCGCACAGTTCCGGCATCCGCTCGCACCTCGAACCATGCCGGGCCCGAAGCCAATCGCACCGTGCGCGCGAAGGATCTTTCCCCCGATACCTCCACGCCCGGCAGCGCCCGCGCGCTCATCCACGCGAACACACCGTCGGCGTCGAAGGGTCCTCGCACGGGGAGAGCGAGGTCGATCACTCCCCCGGCTGACTCGGTGCCTGGGCGGCGAGCGCGCACCTCGAGCGGGGTGAGGCCGAAGACCTCGCGGATCGTGTCGTTGAACTGCCTCACACTCGCAAACCCCGACGCGAACGCGATGTCGGATGCCGGCATCGCGGTGCCCACGAGCAGCATCCGTGCCGTATGTGCTCGCTGCGCACGACTGAGCGCGAGCGGGCCGGCGCCGAGTTCTGCCGTCAGCAGCCTCGTGAGGTGCCGCGGCGAGTAGCCCAGGCGACGAGCGAGCCCTGGAACACCCTCGCGCTCGATGACCCCGTCGGCGATCAGTCGCATGGCCCGCGCCGCGACGTCGCCACGCACGTCCCAGTCCGGGGAGCCGGGAGCTGCCTCGGGCAGGCACCGCTTGCAGGCGCGAAAACCTGCCTCGTGGGCAGCGGCGCTGGTCGGGTAGAAGGTGACGTTGGCAGGCTTGGGCGTGCGGGCCGGACAACTGGGCCGGCAGTAGATCCCCGTCGAGCTGACCGCGGTGACGAACTGACCGTCGAAGCGGGCATCGCGCGACTGGATCGCGGCATACCGTTCGTCGAAGGTCATCGAGAGCACGCGTCAAGCCTGTCACGCCGCTCCCCCGCGCTCTAGCGGAAATCAGACACGGCAGCAGAGGCATCCGGGCCATCCCCTTGAGGCTCCTCCCACGCTGCTGCGGCCACCGCGCGCGCGAACAGTGGGCGCATCTTGTCGCCTTGCGGGGCGGATGCGGCAATTCGCGCCCACTTTCTCGCCTGTGCACGACAATTCGGGCCCACTCTCTGGCGCGGTGCCCGGGCCCGCGGGTTACCGTGGCATATGAGCGCACGCGAGTACGACCTTGTGGTGATCGGGGCAGGGCCCGTCGGGGAGAACGTTGCCGACCGGGCGGTGCAGGGGGGCCTGCGGGTCGCCATCGTCGAGAGCGAACTCGTCGGCGGCGAATGTTCGTACTGGGCGTGCATGCCCTCGAAAGCCCTACTGCGAAGCGGTGCGGTGCTGCGGGCTGCTCGAGCGGTGGATGGCGCAAAGCAGGCAGTTACCGGCGGCGTCGATGTGGCAGCAGCCCTGGCCCGCCGCACCCGGATGACGCACGACTGGAACGACGCGTCACAGGTCGAGTGGCTCGAGGGCGCGGGGATCGACCTCGTGCGGGGGCACGCCCGGATCGCGGGCCGCAAGCGGGTCGAGGTCACCGGGTCCGGCGGCGAGGTCGTGGACCTCATCGCCACCCACGCCGTCGCGGTCTGCACCGGGTCGGCTGCACTGCTGCCGAGCACCCCGGGGCTGCGCGAGATCGAACCCTGGACGAGCCGCGAGGCGACCAGCGCCCGCTCGGCGCCGACCTCGCTCGCGATCATCGGCGGCGGAGTCGTCGGGTGCGAGATGGCCACGGCCTACGCGAGTTTCGGCACCGCAGTGACCCTCATCGCGCGGTCCGGGCTGCTGGGCGGTATGGAGCCGTTCGCGGGCGAGATGGTCGCCGAGTCGCTCACGGCGCAGGGCGCCCGGGTCATCACGGGGGTTGACGTTGTTTCGGCATCCCGAGACGCGAACGGTTGCGCCCTCGCCCTGTCAGACGGGACGTCCGTCACGGCGGACGAGGTGCTCGTGGCCACCGGAAGGGCGCCGCGCACCGCTGACCTCGGCCTTGACACCGTCGATCTGAAGCCGGGCGGCTGGCTCGACGTGGACGACACGATGCTCGTCCAGGGCACCGACTGGCTGTACGCGGTCGGCGACGTCAATCACCGCGCGCTCCTCACGCATCAGGGCAAGTACCAGGCGCGCGCCGCGGGCGATGTCATCGCCGCTCGCGCGCGCGGTTCCCACGTCGACACGTCCCGCTGGGGCACCCATGTCGCCACCGCCGATCACCACCACGTCCCCCAGGTGACCTTCACCGACCCCGAGGTCGCCTCGGTCGGCCTCACCGCCGAACGCGCGGAAGCGGCGGGGATCAACATCCGCGTGCTGGACTACGACCTCTCCTGGATCGCCGGCGCCTCCACGGCCTCGGATGACTACCGCGGCCGGGCACGCGCAGTCATCGACCGCGAGCGCGAGGTGCTGGTCGGTGCGACCTTTGTGGGGCCGGATGTCGCTGAGCTGCTGCACTCGGCCACGATCGCGATCGTCGGTGAGGTGCCGCTGAGCAGGCTCTGGCACGCGGTGCCTTCCTACCCGACAGTGAGCGAAGTGTGGCTTCGCTGGCTGGAGGCCTACGGCCGGCCCTGAGCGAGCGCTTCCCGGCGGGGGTCTAGCGCCGCGCCCCGCGATGCCGTGTCCCCTGTCGTTCGCTCGGTCTGGCGCTCGACCGCCCGACGGAGCCACTCCGTGCGGGTGCTGCGCGCGGCTCGCGAGAGCGCGGCATCCGGATAGAGCGCATCGAACCCGTGGAACCCGCCCGACCAGACGTGCAGCTCCGCGGTGCCTCCCGCAGCCCAGAGGCGACTCGCGTAGTTCACGCACTCATCACGAAACACCTCGGCAGATCCCGCGTCGACGTAGGTCTGCGGCAGCCCCGAGAGTTCTGGTGCGATTGCGGGCGAGGTGTAGAACGACACGTCACCGGACGAGTCCTCGCCCCGCACGGCGCCCCATGCGAACGCGTTCGATTCACGCGACCACACGCTTGGGTCGTGAACTGGTGCGACGAGACCGTCTCGTTGCGGTGATCCAGCATGGGGCAGATGAGCACCTGCGCGGCGACCGCGGGGGCTTTGCGGTCGCGGGCGAGCAACACGACTCCCGCCGCGACGCCGCCGCCGGCGCTCGTCCCGGCGACCACGACGCGGTCCACGTCGATGCCCAGCTCAGCGGCATGGGCGACCATCCAGGTCAGCGCGGCATAGCCGTCCTCCACGATCGTGGTTCCTGATGCCTCGGGCGCCAGGCGGTAGTCGACCGACACGACGACGGCGCCCAGTTCATCAAGCCACTCCAGCGGGATGTCGAGCTGCGAGAAGCGGTCACCCATCACCATCCCGCCGCCGTGGAGCCAGAGCACACCGGGCGCCGCGTTCGTCGGACGCCGGGGGGAGATCACGGTGAGGGGAAGGGATGCGCCGTCCTGGCCGACGATGACCTCTTCACGGCGCTCGACATCGCGCGTCGCAAGCAACGGTTCGACCGGCGCACTCGCGTATGGCCGCATCAGCGGAAGCGTTTCGGCGCTGAGCGGGGCGAACTCGGGCAGCGACGCGAGAAGCTCGGCGAGCTCCGGGTCGAGTGCGGGCCGGGCGCTCACGCGAAGACCGCCTTGCCGCCGACCGGAACCAGATCGCCGTACGAGGACTCTCCCTCGAGCAACTCGGAGAATCGGGCGACGAGCGCCTTCGCGGCTTCGCTTGCGAAGAGCCGGTGGTGGTCTTCTTCGCTGGTCCATCCTTCGATCAGGTGGATCACATCGGGATTCGTGGCAGAGCGGCTCACCAGGTAAACGAGGCAGTACTCGCTCGCGGCGGGGTTCCCCTCGTCGAGACCCGACAGGACGAGCGCGATGAGCTCGTCGCCAAGCCCCGCCCGAGCGGTCATGGTTGCCGAGAATCCGTAGGTAACAGGTGGTTGTGTCATGCCTCCATCCAGCCACCACGACGCCTCCAGACTGTAGAGGATTCCCGTCCGGATCTTGCCTGATCCTCGACGCACCGCCGACCGCGGCCTCAGATGACCGGCGCGAGATTGACCGACGACCCCGCTGACTGGAGCAGCCGCGAGACGTCGAGGCTCGGGGGTGCGCCGAACTGGCGGCGATACTCGCGGCTGAACTGCGACGGGCTCTCGTAGCCGACCGCATAGGCGGTCCCCGCGATGTCTGCGGGGTGGGCGAGCAGACGTAGGCGCGCCTCTTGCAGCCGGATGCTCTTTTGGTACTGGATCGGACTCATCGCGGTGACGGCGTGGAACGCGCGGTGGAAGGCAGAGGTGCTCATGCTCGCCCGGTGCGCGAGCTCTTCCACCCGCACGGGTTCGCTGTAGCGCTCACGCATCCACCGCACCACGTGCCGCACGCGATTGAGGCTGCTGTCAGCCAAGCCGAGCTGGCGAACACTGTCGCCGTTCTCGCCCGACATGACAAGCCAGAGCAGCTCGCGTTCGATCAGCGGAGCCAGGACGGGGATGTCTCGAGGATGATCGAGCAGGCGAAGCATCCGAACCACGGCATCGAGAATCCGATTGTCGGCGACACCGACGGCCACGGCGGGCGGCGCTTTGTCTCCCCGACTGGGCCTCGCGAAGCTCGCCGACGCAGGATCGAGCAGCAGCTCGGCGATGACATCCGGACGCAGCTCGAGACCGAATCCAAGGGCGGGATGCTCGGGAGTCGCATCGCGATACCGCCCCGACACGGGCAGCTCCATCGAGGTGACCAGATAGTCTCCGGGGCCGTAGTCGTGCACGGCGTCCCCCACCGAGAGGCGCTTGCTTCCCTGCGCAACGACGGCGAGGATGCTCCCGGTCGACGTGTCTTCCTGCGCCTCGGACGAGTCGACTCGGGCGACGAGGACTCCGGGGATCGCCGTGGTCGTCACACCGCGGTCGGCGTGGCGTGAGATGAGCGTGCGCAATTCGGCCAGTGACATGGCCCGATCTAAGCACGCGCAGCCTTTCCTGGGCGCACGATCATGTCCCATTGTGCAGGAATAGGCAAGAGCGCGATGGGATTCCCCTCACGCCCTGCGGGGTCGCGGCGGTTGGCTGGAAGCATGAACACGGAGCAGACCAATCAACCGACCGACGCGTTGCCCGTCGCGATCGTCACCGGCGCGAGCGCGGGTATCGGTCGCAGCGCCGCCGTCGAAATCGCGCGTCGCGGATTCGGTGTCATTGCGACCTACCATTCCCGCCCCGAGGGTGCGGAAGACACCGTCCGCCTGATCGAAGACCTCGGCGGAACTGCTCGAGCGATCCGACTCGATGTCGGCGATACCGAGACCTTCCCCGCTTTCCGCGAGCAGGTCGAGGCGGCGTTGGCAAACGAATGGGGAACCGATCGCATCGATGCCCTCGTCAACAACGCCGGTTTCGGCGGCGGACGCGCCTTCGAGGACATGAGGGAGGCAGACTTCGACGAGTACTATCGCGTGCTGCTACGGGGCCCTTACTTCCTCACGCAGACGCTCCTGCCGCTTCTGCGACGCGGTGCGGCCGTCGTCAACGTGTCCAGCAGCTCGGTGCGCCCCGGTGAGTCTGAACCCGGATACTCGGGGTACGCAGGCATGAAGGCGGCACTTGTGACCGCGTCCCGCTATCTCGCTCGCGAACTGGGCGAGCGAGGCATCCGCGTCAACACCATCGCCCCCGGCCCCACGCGGACGCGCATCGGCGGCGACGCGTTCGAGAAGTACCCCGACATCATCCCCGCCATCGCCGCCAAGACGGCGCTCGGTCGCCTCGGCGAGCCCGACGACATCGGCCGCGTCATCGCGTTCCTCGTCTCGGCGGACGCGCAGTGGATCACGGGCGAAGACATCCAGGTCGCCGGAGGGTACGGACTATGACCACGCAGGAACCCCGGTTCGGCACCGTCGTGCTCACCGGCGCGACGAGTGGCATCGGGGCCGCAACGGCTGCCCTGCTGGCGATGTGCGCCGACACCCTCGTCCTCCACGGACCTGAACGAGCGGAGGACGTCGCGGACCAGCTCCACGAACTCGGCGCCCGGGGCAGCGCGCTGATCCGATACGTCAGCTGCGACTTCGCCCGCCTCGACGCCGTAGCCCGGGCGGCGGTGCAGATCAGGGAGCTGGTTCCCGATGGGATCGACCTGTTGATCAACAATGCGGCGGTTCCGGGTGCCCCCGAGCGCATCGTGACAGTTCACGGCTTCGAGCGCTCCCTGCAGGTGAACGCACTCGCCCCGGCGCTTTTCACGCGCCTGCTCGTGCCGTCCTTGAATGACAACGCCCGCATCGTCAACGTGGGTTCGTCGGCGCATCACGTCGAGCGGTTCCACTTCGACGACATCGACCTCGAACACGACTATTCGCCCGTCGCCGCATACGCGCGGGCGAAGCTCGCCATGGTTACGTGGTCGTCCCTGCTCGCCCAGGAAGAGGCGGGAACGTCCACGACCGTCGTCGCGCTCTGCCCGGGACTCAACGACACCCCGCTGAGCGCGGCGATGATGGGTCACATCGGTGGCCCCGCCGAGCACGGGGCCGAACGCGTGCTGTTCGCGGCAACCGCGGCGGTCCGCTCCGGGTCGTACCTCGAGAACGACGTGGTGGTCGACCCGAACCCCGAGGTGGGGCGGTGGCGTAACCGAGAACTCCTCGCCGAGCTCTACATCGATCGACTGCCGCGGTTTGCGGCCCTGGGCCGGCGATGAGCGTCCCGGGCTCACCGGCCGCCGTACTCACCGGTCGGGTCGCCGTTGTGCTGGGCGCGACCGGGTGGATCGGCACGGGGATATCGCGTTATCTGCTGCAGGCGGGCGCGAACGTCGTGATTGTCTCTCGCGACCGGGAACGGCTCGCCAGGCTCGAGCAGTCTCTCGGCGACGAACACCGCGTGCTCGCGACGACTGCCGACGTCACCTCGCAGTTGGATGTCGACGACGTGCGGGCAGCAGCCCTGGAGCGTTTCGGTCACATCGATCTAGTCCTCGTGCTGGCCGGTGTCATCACCGGCTCCGCGTTCGAAGACGGGGTTCCCGCCGACTGGGCTGAGATGACCGATGTTAACCTGCGGGGAGTCCTCCACTCGGCGCAGACGTTCGCGATGCCGCTGCTCGATGCTGCGGAACAGGGGCGCCCCGCCGACCTGGTGCTGCTGGGCGCGGTCACCGAGGAGTCGCATGAACCCCGCTTCGCGGTGTTCAACGCCGTCTCGGCTGCGATCACCCAACTGGGCCGAACCCTTCGTGACGAGTACGGCGGGCGCGGTCTTCGCGTTCACGTTCTTGCACCCGAGTTCCCCCGTGTCGCCGACAGCGACCCGCGCCGCGGCCGTGAGGATGCGCCGGTGACCCCGGAGTCCTTGGCCGCGGTGGTCACCCTCGCCGCGTCGCTGCCGGTCGGCGTCAACCTCGCCGAGGCCGTGCTCCGTCCGACCCGGGTGGCGCACTCATGACCGGGTGGATGGCGCGCTTTCGAGGCGCCCCGGAGGCCCTGCGCGGGGCGACCGTCCTTCTCGCTGCGACGCTCGTCGCCCTGGTCTGGGCGAACCTTCCCGGCGACACCTACGACATGGTCTGGCATCTGCCGCTCGGATTCGAGATCGGAGACTTCTCGTTCGAACTCGATCTGCGGCACTGGGTCAACGATGCCGCGATGGCGCTGTTCTTCGCATCCGTGACCCTCGAGGTCAGGCGCGAACTCGAGCTCGGGGAACTCCGGGATTGGCGGCGCGCAAGCGCCGCTCTGATCGCCGCCGTCGCCGGACTGGTCGTTCCCGCCATCCTGTTCATCGCGGTAAACGGGGGAACGGATGCCGTCGGCGGGTGGGGTGTCGTGATCTCCACCGACACGGCGTTCGTGCTCGGGATGCTGGCGCTCGTCGGACGCTCGATGCCGCCACAACTGCGCGTCTTCCTCGTGACCCTGGCGGTCGCCGATGACGTCGGCGCGCTCGCCGTCATCGCGTTCGCCTACACCGACGACTTCACACCGGCGCCGCTCATTCTCGTCGCCGTGGGGCTCGCCATCATCCTGGCGATGCGACGGGCCGGTGTCTGGCGCGGAGCGCTCTACCTCGCGCCCTCCGTCGTCGTGTGGGCGGGCTTCCTGATGTCCGGGGTGCACGCCACGCTCGCGGGTGTCGCGATCGCGCTCCTGCTGCCGGTCTTCTCCACTCGACCGGCCGACATGCGACGCGCTAACGATCACGTTCGCGCCTTCCAGCAGTCGCCGAGCGCCCATGCCGCGCGCGCGGCGGAACAGGCCGTCGCCCGGGCCATCTCGGTCAATGAGCGGGCCTACCGGGCCCTCAACCCCTCCGTGACCTGGTTCATCCTGCCCCTGTTCGCCCTCGCCAACGCGGGCGTGAGCGTGGCCGGCCCGACGCTCAGCGACGCCTTCGGATCACGACTCACCTGGGGCGTCGTCATCGGCCTGGTCGTCGGCAACGCGGTAGCCATCACGCTCTCCACCCTGATCGTCCGGCGCGTCAGTCCTCACTCGGTGAGCCCGAACCTGCGGATCGAGCACATCTTCGGGTTGAGTCTGCTTGCCGGGATGGGATTCACGATCTCGCTGTTCGTCGCCGAGCTCGCCTTCACCGACCCCGTCGATCTCAGCCGCGCGCAGATCGGCATCCTGACGGGGACGCTCACCGCGGCGTTGCTCGGCGCACTGGCTTTCGGCGTGCTGGGCGTGCGCGAACGGCGACGTGTGCCCGACCGCGATCGGCTGTTGCGCTCAGCACGAGCGAACCGCGACCCGATGCTCGGTGACGCCGAACGCGCGCTCGTCACCGTCGTGGAGTACGGCGACTTCACGTCGCCCTTCTCCCCCACATCCGATGAGATGCGGCGTGAGATGACCACGCGATTCGGAACGGATGTCGCCTTCACCTTCAGGCATCTGCCGACGGTGAACTCGGCCAGCAGAACTGCGGCACTGGCCAACGAGGCAGCGCGTGCGCAGGGCCGATTCTGGGAGATGCGTGACGCACTGCTTCGCGAGGCGCCCGTGGAATCCGAACGGCAGATCCTTCGCGCCGCATCCGCCGCGGGAGTGAACCTCCGCCGACTCCAGGTGGACCGCGACCGGGGCTTGGGCGCGTGGCGTGTCGAGCAGGATGCCAGCGACGCCGAGTCGATGTCGATCTCGACCGCGCCGACATTCTTCATCGGCGGTGTCCGCTACAACGGTCCGATCGACGCCGACTCGATCAACGCCGCAGTTGCCGATGCCGTTTCGACGGCAGGCCGATCGGCCTCTCTCTTGCCACGGCCGAACGCGCTCACTCGGGCATAGCCCGCCTTAATGGAAGAAATGGCGCTCGCGCGTGAAGAACATCGTGACGCCGGCGTCGCGCGCCGCCTTCACGACCTCCTCATCGCGAACAGACCCTCCCGGCTGGACGATCGCCGACACACCGGCATCGATGAGCACCTGCGGTCCGTCGGCGAACGGGAAGAACGCGTCGGATGCGGCGACCGCACCCTGCACGCGATCCCCGGCGCGCTCGACCGCGAGGCGGCACGAGTCGACCCGGTTCACCTGGCCCATGCCGATACCGACGGTGGCCGAGTCCTTCGCGAGGACGATCGCGTTGGACTTCACGGCACGGCAGGTCTTCCACGCGAAGATGAGGTTGGTCATCGCGTCGGCATCGGGACGCTCACCCGAGACGAGCTCCCAGTCGGTGGCGACGGACTCGATGTCGTCGGGAAAACGGTCGGCATCCTGCAGAAGGAGGCCACCCGAGATGAGCCGCACATCCATCGGCTCCTGCTTCCAGTCGTCGGGCAGCTTCAGCACGCGCAGGTTGTTCTTCAGTCGGAAGACCTCCAGAGCCTCCGGTTCGAAGTCCGGTGCGACGATCACCTCGGTGAAGATGTCGCGCAGGTTCTCGGCCATCTTCAGCGTCACCTTGCGGTTGGCTGCGATAACGCCACCGAAGGCCGAGACCGGGTCGCAGGCGTGGGCGCGCAGGTGCGCGCTGGCGATCGGGTCGAGCGCGTTCGGCGCTGATACCGCGATGCCGCAGGGGTTCGCATGCTTGATGATCGCCACGGCGGGCTTGACCAGGTCGAATGCCGCGCGCAGGGCAGCGTCAGCATCGACGTAGTTGTTGTACGACATCTCCTTGCCCTGCAACTGGGTGGCCTGGGCGATGCCGTGGCCGCCCGTGCGCGTATAGATCGCGGCGCGCTGGTGCATGTTCTCGCCGTAGCGCAGGGTCGACAGACGCTCGGCGCGAATCGTCAGGTGCGAGGGAAGGTCGACATCCTCCCCCAGCGTCTCGTCAGCGAACCAGGTGGCGACTGCCCGGTCGTACTCCGCGGTGTGCGCGAACGCCCGCGCGGCAAGCTCGCGCCGCTGCGCGAGAGAGGTGCCGCCCGCTCGGATTGCTTCGATGACCGACCCGTAGGATTCCGGCGAGACCACGATGGCGACGTTCGCGTAGTTCTTCGCTGACGCCCGGACCATGGCGGGACCGCCGATGTCGATCTGCTCGACGACATCGTCGCCCTGCGCACCGGAGGCAACGGTCTCGACGAAGGGGTAGAGGTTCACGACCACCAGCTCGAAGGGCTGGATGCCGAGATCGCTGAGCTGATCCTCGTGGTGTGCGAGGCGAAGGTCGGCAAGAAGGCCGGCGTGCACGGCGGGGTGCAGAGTCTTGACCCGCCCGTCGAGCGACTCGGGGAACCCGGTCACGGCGGCGACATCGGTCACGGCGAAGCCTGCATCCCGGATCGTTGCTGCCGTCGACCCCGTGGAGACGATCTCGACGCCAGCCTCAGCAAGGGCCTCGGCAAGGCTCAAGAGATCGGTCTTGTCGCTGACCGACACCAGTGCCCGCCGGACGGGCACGACGTCGCGGTCGCGGTACAGGGACGGGTCGTGACTCGGGCCTGCCATCAGGTCTCCTTGCTGTTGGGCTCTGGGCTGTCGGGTGGTCATCGGCCGCGCAAGCTGCGTCGTCGCGGCCCTGGCCAGGGAATTGTCAGGGGGTTGAGAGGTCGATCTCGCCGGTTGCGATGCGCCTCACGACGTCGATCAGGAGTCGGCGTTCGACCGGCTTGATCCTCTCATGAAGGCTCGCCTCGTCGTCGCCCGGAAGCACCGCGATGCGCTCCTGCGCGAGGATCGGTCCGGTATCGACTCCGGCGTCGACGACGATGACACTCGCACCGGTCTGACTGACACCGGCAGCGAGCGCGTCTCGCACACCGTGGGCGCCGGGGAACTCGGGAAGATACGCCGGATGGGTGTTGATGATGCGCGGCACCCAGGGTTCCAGGACCGACGCGGGGAGCAACCGCATCAGGCCGCTGAGAACGATGAGGTCGGGCTGCCACACCGCGAGTTGGTCGCGAAGCGCCTCGCCCCAGGCCGCTCGGCTCGCATACTCGGCGAAGGGCACGAAGAACCACGGAATGCCGAAGGCTTCGGCATGGGCGAGGCCCTCAGCCTCGCGGTCGGCACCGACGACAACGATCCGCGCCGGATAGTCGGGCTCGTTCGCTGCCTCGAGCAGCGCCCGAAGGTTGGATCCGGCGCCGGAGATGAGAACGGCGACGGTGAGCACCGACTCAGTCTACCGAGGGCTCCAGGAGCGCCGTGGGCACCGCCTCGGTCGCGTCGTCGTCACGGGCTCGACGTCGCGGTGAGAGCAACAGGATGCCGGCACCGACGCCGACCTCGATGCCGATCGCCAGCGCGACGGGGCCCGGTTCTGGTCCCAGCTGGGCGAGCACACCAGGGCCGAGCGAGCCGGAGGCGAGGGCCGCCAGCAGCGCCGCTGAACCGGCCGAGACAACCGCGATCCCGAGCGTCACGACGATACGGGCGGCAACGCGCTCGGCATCCGCGGCGAAGAACGACCGAGCGACCCACCCGGCGAAGGCGCCGACCGCGACGGGCAGGAGCGCAAGCAGCAGCAACCATGGCGAGGTCGACTCGGGGAGGACGCCCAGCAGCGGCAGGCCGGGCAGGACGCCGGTCGTGGTTCCGGATGCCGCGACCGTCGCCCCTGCTCCGAGGGACACACCGGGACCGGCAACGAAGGCGAGCGCCCACACGACGAGGGTGGGAAGGTAGAGAAGCTGGCCGAGCGTCAGGAGCACTGCGCCCAGGACATCGACGTGGGATGCCTCGTAGAGGCCGACGATCTGGGAGCCGCGCGCGAAGATCGCGACAGCGGTGACCAGTGCCGCGACGCCGAGGAGTCCGACTGCCGCGATCGCCCCCGCGCGCGCGATGACCGTCGGGGTGAGGGCCCAGTCCTCGGGCAGGTCTTCGGTCCATTCGCGTAGCGCCGCGATGACGCCGCTGTCGGCATCCTGCCACTCCCCGACGAGCGCGCCGAGCAGCGCCGGGATGCCGAAGATGAGGGCCGGGAAGAGGATCGCTTCCGTGAGCGAGGTGTGTGCAATGGGGTTTCCCGCGGTCAACGCGATGCCGGCGGCTGCAGCGGCGAAGACCACGGTCCCCGCGAGTGCGCCCGTGAACGCCGCTCCCGAGCGTGAGGCCCGCCGACCCGAGCGCGTCGCCGAGATGGCGGTGAATCCCACGAAGGCCAGCGGGGCGAGCGAGAGCACGAAGGATGCTGCGCCTGGATCAATGCCGGCAGTTGCCATGTAGTCGGCGGGAAGCGTGATCTCCAGCGGGACGACGTGCCCCAGTTGCCAGACGCGGGCGGCGGTGGGCCACAGCGCTTCCCACGGGGCAAGCCCGCCGAACTCAACAATCCACAGGAGCGTCGCTGGGGCGAGCACGACGACGAGGCCCGCGGCGACGGTGACGAGCGCGTCGAAGGCCGCGAGAAGGAAGACGATGACCCGGTTCATGCGGGTTCGACCTTACCCACCCCGGGGCCGCTCACCGGCCGACTCACCGAGCGCTGCGCCACGCTCCTGAGTTCGGAACTGAGCCCTGGAACAGTTGGGTGATCGTTGCCATCGTGAACCCCCGATCGAGAAGCCCGTCGCAAATGGCTCCCACGGTGCGCGCGGTGTTCCCGTGGATGTCGTGCTGCAGCACGATCGAGCCGGGCTTCGATCGTGTCACGACCCGCTCGGTCAGGACGTCGTCGGCCGGGCCTTCCCAGTCCTCGGTGTCGACATCCCAGAGGATCGCGGGCATCTGCGCCACCGCGAGCACCCGCGCGTTGTAGTCGCCATAGGGGGGCCGGAACATCGTGATCTTCTGGCCGGATGCCGCCTCCAACGCGGCTGTCGTGTCGCGCAATTGCGACGCGATCTGCGCATCGGTCAGCTTCGTGAGCGACGGATGGTTCCAGCTGTGGTTTCCGATGAGGTGTCCCTCGGCGACCATCCGCTGCAGTGTGGCTGCGTATCTGTTCGCCTTCTCACCCATCGCGAAGAACGTCGCACTGGCGCGGTGCGTCGCGAGGGCATCCAGCATGCTCGGAGTGAGATCGCTCGGACCATCGTCGTAGGTCAGCGCAACGCAGGGCGTCAACGAACAGTCGACGGGCACGTCCCCGGGCCTCGTCACACTCGGGCCTGAGTACGGCTGACCGACCGAGGCGAGCAGCCGTCGTCCGAAGTCGGTGAGCAGGGGTTCGGCAACAGCCGTGGGCACCAGAATGGTACGGGCCGCATCGGTCGGCGGGATGCCGAGCGCCGTGAGCCCATCGGTGGTGAAGCCAGCGGGGATCGTGAACTGCATGCCGCCGGCAGCCGCAGGGATCGTGGTCGCGAAGGCCCCGGCAAGGCGCTCCGCCGCCGATGGGTCCGCGACGGGTGCCAGCGAGAGCGAGCCAGCGGCACGGCGCAAACCGTCAACGACCTCGGCAGCGAGCGTTCCGAGGGCGTCCGGCCCCCAAAGCTGTGCTCCGGACGCCACATCGCCCACTGACGCATCAGCGAAGAGTGTCTCGGCGGTGTCGGCTGTGACGGCATCCGCGTTCGACATCACGGTGCGCAGGCGCTCACCGAACAGGGTCCCCGCCGCCCACACGACATCACACACGACCGTAGCCGCACCGCCGCCAACGACGGGTCCGGCCACAGCTGAATCGACCAGCAGCTGGGCGGCCGGGGTCGTGGTGGAGCCGGGAGTGCAGGTCCGGTCGTCCAGGCCCGCACCGACGTCTCCAGCCTGAGGCCGGTAGGCCGCGCCGGTGACCTCTTGCCGGGCAGCGATCGCGGCACGGATGTAGGCCCTCACCGCGTCATTAAAGGCGGGGACCTGCGGCAGAAGCAGGTAGCGAGCCTGGATACCGACACCATCCTGGCGGATGCGCTCGGGTGAAACGTTGGAGGCGAGCGGTTGCCCGGGCTGCGCGCTCAGCGGCGCCGCCTCGCCCTCGACGACGGTCAGACTCGTCGTCGGCCACGTCGGCGGGTTCCAGTTCTCGTCGACCGCAGGGGCGCAGCCGGAGGCGACGACGGATGCCGCCGCAAGAACGGCTGCGACGGCGAGTGCACGCGCAGAACGCGGGGCCGAAGCGCTCACGGCTGCACCCCCTCGACCAGCGACGCCATCGCCGCGCGGTAGCGCTCGAGGTCGCCGCTGGAGGCGACGAAGACCACGGAACCTCCCGCGACCGGCCCCACCGCAGCGACAAGGTCGGGCCCGGCGGCGGCGCCCTCGCTCGACCCGGACGGAGACCCGTGCGCGACGGTCAGCCCCGATGCCAAGGTCTCGACCATGGGTGCCGCCACGCCGGCATCCGTTGCGGCCTGCTCAGGTGCCGTGTCGGTGAGCATCGCCTCGATCGTCATTCCCCGGTCGGGCGTCGCAATGAGGGCATGCGTTTCATCCTGGGACGTGATCAGCCAACCCGCTGGAACCGCAACCGCAACGGATGCGTCCTTCGGCCCGAGCACGAGAGGAGTCTCGGCGCTGGCAACCTGAGTACGCGCGTTGGCAAGAAGGGGCGGGAAAGCGACCAGGCCGGCCACGATCGCGAACACTAGCAGGCCCGCGGCGCCGACGGCGGCGAGGACCCAGATCCACCACGACCTCTCGGATCGCGTGCTGTCGTTCATGTCGGGCTCCACAGCGCACGGAAGGCGCTATCAGGATCATCTCGTGGCGCGATCGATCGCGTGTGGAGACAAGCCGGAGAAATCCTGAGAATCAACCGCGATGGCAAATCTCTCGCCGGACATATGTCCGGGCGGCCCGGGGCATACGAGCGCGACGATGCCTGCTGTTCTCGCCGCGCGAGTACAGCCGCAGCCCCGTTCGCACGCCGGCGTCGGTTTCACTGCACGATCAGCTGCCGTTTCCCATGATCGACAGCAACCCGCCCTCGATCGGAATCGCGGCTCCAGTGATGTAGTTCGCGTGGTCGCTGAGCAGAAAGGCCACAACACTGCCGACCTCGTCAGGAGATCCGAGTCTGCCAAGGGGAACTGCGCTTCTCAGCTGTTCCATCGCGGCATCCCCCTTCCCACCGGACTGCTGCTCGGCGAGAGTCCGAAGCATCCGCGTATTCATGAATCCGGGCTCGATGGCATTGACCCGCACACCGTGAGGCGCCATTGTGGCCGCAGCGTCGCGCGTTAGCCCCAAGACTGCATGTTTGGACGTCGCGTACGCTACACCGTTCTGCGAGCCCCTCTCGCTCGCGATCGACCCGCTGTTCACGATCGCCCCGGAACGCTGTGTTTTCATGACGCGCATGACGTGCTTCAGGCCGAGGAAGACGCCTCGGACGTTCACGGCCATGACACGGTCGAACTCGGCCGTGTCATACTCCTCGAACGATGCACTCTTTCCTTCGATGCCCGCGTTGTTGTGGAAGGCGTCGATGCGACCGAACCGTCTGAGCGTGGCCGCCACATAGCCTTCGACGTCGTCCTCAGAGGACACGTCTGCGACGACACTTAGCACTTCGGTCGTGTTCATGAGCTCCGCGGCGTTTCGCTCGAGGGCCGGAGCAGACTTGTCCACCAGCGCGATGCGTGCGCCTTCGCCTGCCAGCGCGCGCGCGGCAGCAAACCCAAGTTCGCCGCCTCCACCCGTGACGATCGCAACCCTGTCCTGCATGATTCCCATCGCTCGTCCTCGTTCCTTGGTTGTGGTTCAGAATCCCGTGTTCGAGAGCGCGAGAGCACCGCCATCGACAGTGATGACGGCACCCGCGACGACCTCGGATGCGGGCGACATGAAAGACAGCATCGGGCCCTGAATCTCCCTCATCGTCCCCGTGGGCTGCGACAGGACCGCATGGACCCAGAGGCGCTCGGCTGTCGGGGAGATATCGGTCTTGCCGTCGCCCAATCGGGGTGCCGGTGAATGGTCCCGGTGCAATCGTCGACGCGGATGCCGCGGGAAGCCAGTTCGAGAGCGACCTGGAGCACAAAGTTGAAGATTGCGGCCTTTGTGACCACGTACGCGTACGAAACCGCCGATCGGCGCGCGACCCCGCGGTCGATGCTGGGCCCGCCCGCGATGCCGGCATTCGCGACCACGACCGCCAAGGTGCCCACTTCGGCGATCACCCGATCGATGATCTGGTCGATCATTCCGCGGTCCGCGACATCGACAACGTCGCCATAGGGACCGTGGCTCGCCGCGCGGATCCCGTCGACGACGGCGCACGCCTGCTCTCCGTCTCGGCCCGCCACGACGACGGTCGCGCCAACTGCCGCGCACACCTCTGCCCCAGCCTGACGGGCCCCACTGGAGCCCCCGGCGACCAGGACGATGTTTCCGGTCAGGCCAGCGAGTCCGGCAACCTGACACGGCGTGACGACATCCATGTCCATAGCAGGCGCCTGCGGTGACGCCTGCACTTAGCCGAGACCGATGGCGCGCGCACGGTGCGCCGCCGGCAGCCGGTCACCCTGGCGGAAGAGCTTCTGGCGCAGTGTTCCGGGTTCATACTCTGTTTGAGCGAGCCCGCGTCGCTGCAGCACCGGCACCACCTGATCCACCCAGTCATCCCAATAGCCAAGGGTAGTTGTCGGAATCACGTTGAAACCCTCAACGCCAGCCTCTACCCATTCCTGGATGTCATCTGCGATCCGCTCGGGAGTTGCGGCGATCCGGCCAGGCAGCAGAGCGTGATCCAGCAGATATTCGCGCCAGGTGAGTTGTTCGCCATCACCCACGTTCGCGTCTATGGCTGCCTGCAGGATTGAGCGCATGTGGTCACCGGTCGTTGCCATCTTGTTGATCTCCGCGAGCGGTGTCTCAGGGTCGACGGCGTTGAAGTCGATACCGTAGGCGCCGCTCGAGAACGCCTGGAGCGCGGTGATGTCAATGTTTTCCCGGTAGTACTCACGCTTGCGCGTAGCTTCTTCCTCCGTTGATCCCACGATGTATGACAGCTGCACGATCTTTTTCAGCGATCGAGGGTCGCGTCCGGCCGCCCGGGACTGCTCATCGAGCGCGGCGATGTCTGCCTTCGCCGCTTGGGGTGTCACCGACGCCAGGAAGGTGACCTCCGCGTTCTTGACCGCGAAGGATCGACCATCTGGCGACATACCGGCTTGGAACAGGACAGGTGTACGTAGCGGACCCGGCTCAACCAGGTGTGGCCCCTGCACCGTATAGCGCTCACCCTTGTGGTCGATGGTGTGAATCTTCGAGGCATCCAGGAAGGAATCGAGCTCAGCGTCATGGAGGACGGCTCCGTCCTCCCATGAGTGTTCCAACAGCTTGTAGACGACATCGACATACTCCTGCGCCCACGCGTATCGGTCAGCGTGGGCGGCAATGTCGCCGTAGCCATAGTTGCGGAAGCCATTGCTGAGATAGGAGGTGACGATGTTCCACGCCACCCGTCCACCCGTGAAAGTATCCAGAGTCCCGATCTGCCGGGCAAAACTGAATGGATGAGTCTGGATGATGTTGCTCGTGACTGCGAATCCCAGATTCTCCGTCGCGTATCCGAGAGCCGAGATCGCAGACAGCGGGTCCGGGCCGGGAAACTCCGAGCCGGCGCGGATCGCGACGCTCGGGTGCGAATAGTCCAGGTCGTAGACGCCGACAACATCTGCCAGGAACATCGCGTCGACGAATCCACGCTCGAGAGTCTTGGCGACATCGATGTACGCCTGCAGCTCGTTGTACCTGTACTGAATCGAACCTTCCGGGGTGCGCCAATAGCCGTGACTGTGATGGTTCGGAGTCATTCGCATGAACGCGTTGTAGATCGGGGGCCGAGACATGCGCTGTCCTCTCTGCGGGGAAACACCCGGGGTCACTCGATGAACTCCGGGAGTGTCGAGAGCTTCCCTGCTCGCAACGTCAACGACCATAACACAAGTAGTTGTTCGCGCAACTCGTTTCTGCGCGAACATAGTGACGGCGGCGACCTCACACGCCGACCTCCGCGATGATCGCCGAAGTCAGTAAGAACCGAGAGAATGCACACATGGACGCAGCACATCAACGGAATAGCCGACTCGCCGAGTTCGAGTTCGTTGCAGAAAACCGCCGAGATGATGACCACGCTCTGCCGGACGCGCTTGATCTGTCACGCTTCACCCCACGACTGCTCGCGATCCTGTCCAACATCTTCTCTCTCTACGAGTCGCAGTCCCTCCGCGACCAGTTCGGCCTCGGCACGACAGAGTGGCGCATCCTTTCCGCCGTGGCACTGGAGCCGGCCCTCACGGCGACCGAGATCTCGAAATCCACAGTCATGAGCAAGGCGGTGATATCGAGAGCTCTCACCGACCTCGTCCAGGACGGTCTACTCAGCCTGGGCGACGGCCCTCGCGGTTCTCGCCCGATCCGGATTACTGAGGAGGGGGCGCAGATGTACCGCAAGATGCTCCCGATCTCGTACCGAGCGCAGGAGATCATCAACCGCACGCTCGGTGAGGAAAAGCTCGAGCAACTTCACGACCTTCTTACGACGTTGATTTCGGCGGCCATCGAGGACGAAGCGTGGCGCGATGGCAATGAATAGGGAGAACGAGGCCTCCTCCTTCACCATGTAGTTGCATTTGCAACTCGTTTTGCGCGAATCTGGTTTACGTAGAGACAAATCAGTGTTAGCGTCGCTGCGTCGCACCACCGAGGTGTGACGCCCCGCCGGGGTCAACGAAGACCTTGCCGGATGCGCTGTGGTGAGTCCGTCGACGCATCCCGATCGTCATCTTCGTCATCAAGAGTGAACACAGTCGTACAGAGGAGTAGAACCGTGCGCTCACGAATCTCAATAACCATTGCCCTCACCGCATCAGCGGCCCTGGCTCTCACCGGGTGCGCGTCAGGAGGCGCCGATTCGAGTGAGAGCAACTCCGAACAGGGCTTCAAGGTCGCCGCCTTCACCTCGGGGAATCAGACGCCCGTGGGCGCGTGGTGGGTTAAGGCAACCGAGGCGCAGGCGACGCAGTCTGGATGGGACATGACTATGATCCAGGGCGACTTCGACTTTCAGAAGATGAATCCCGCCGTCGAGAGCGCGATCGGCCAGGGGGTGGACGTTGTCATCGACGGCTACACCGACTTTGCCTCGATCGGCTCGATCTGCACGGCGGCGCAGGATGCTGGCGTTCCGATCTTCGCGATCGATAGCGGCACAGAACCGTCGGATTGCTTCGCGGTCAACATGATCACCGACCAGGAGCTGATCGTCGACCAGACCACCGGCGCCCTCGGCGACGCCCTCGGGGGGCTGGACGGCAAGAACATAATGATCATCGGGCACGACCCGCACGCCGGCATTCGCAAGCGCGCAGCTCTCGCCGAAGAGGTCTTTCGTGCCGCAGGCGCGAATGTCGTCGGTGGCGGTATCCAGAAGGTGACGAGCCCCGCTACCGGCCGCATCGAGGCGCTCGCATTGGTCGCTGACTATCTGTCGGCAAACCCCGGAGGGCTCGACGGAGTCTGGGTGGGCTGGGACGATGCCGCGCTCGGCGCGGTACAAGCGATCGAGGAGGCGGGCACCTCCACACGGGTTGTCGCTGTGGATGCCAGCGCCGAGGCACTCAGGGCGATCGAGTCCGGCGGAGCGTTCCTTGCCACCGCTGTGCAGCCATGGCCGGAGATCAATGCCCGGCTGATGAAGGCGGTGCTCGCATACGAGGAAGACGGGACCCTGCCCACCGAGAACTACATAGAGTTCCCGACCGTGCTGGCAACCCGGGAGAACGCAGCGGATATCACCCCGACCGACGAACTCCCCTGAATCGCACCCGCTCGGCGGGCACGACAGCTCACAGTGTCGTGCCCGCCGGGCATCCATTGCCTGGCGCCAAGACCTCCGGAGGTAACGAACCATGACACCCCAGCGACTGACGTGCACTGCCGCCGCCGACTCCCTCCCCTTGCACGACAACGCGACGAACAGGGTATCGGTCGAGCAGTTCAAGGCCGCGTTCCGCCATCACCCCGGCGGGGTTGCCGTGATCACCGCGGACGACGGTACAAGACCTGTTGCGATGACGGCGACGTCGGTGTCGTCCGTCAGCGCGGATCCACCGCTGCTGTTGTTCTCCGTCTCCGAGCTCTCCTCGAGTGCACCGACCCTGCTCGCTTCCCAGAGTGTTGTCGTCCACCTCATCGACGCAACTACCAGTGATATCGCCAAGCTCGGCGCGACCAGCAAGATCGACCGGTTCGCTGACACCTCAATGTGGCACCGCCTCCCAACGGGCGAGCCGGTGTTCCACGACGTCTCGGTGTGGCTCAGATGTCGGCCGGTTCGCCGATTTCGCGCCGGCAACGCGACTATTGTCATCGCCGAAGCAATCGAGGCCCACGCTCAAGTCGACGACCCACGCGACGGGCTTGCCTATGTGAATCGCACGTGGCACAGGCTCAGCGAGCATTCCCAGCTCGCGGACTAGAAGCCGCTACCCGGCAAGCCGACTGTTATGCAGCGCGTCCACACGTCGACACCGGTTGACCGTATTGGTCCGATGGATGCGGGTGCGGTCAGGCGGGGTCGAGCACGAAAACAGCGATGAGCCGGTCGGTCTTCTTCTGGTACTCGGCATAGTCGGGCCACACCTCGACAGCACGCGCCCACCACTGATCGCGCTCCTCGCCCTCAACTTCCCTGGCGAGGTAGTCGCGCTTGGTCGCGCCATCCTGCAACTCGACGGCGGCATGCTTTCGCATGTTCCCCGCCCACTTGGGTTCGTCGGGCGCGCCGCCCTTCGAGGCGATCACGGCATAGCTTCCGTCGTGTTCGACGCGCATGAGGGCGGTCTTGCGCAGCCCTCCGGTCTTGGCGCCCAGCGTGGTCAGGACGATGACGGGCTTGCCTCGCAGCACCGATCCCTCGGCACCCCCCGTGGCTTCGTAGGTTTCGGCCTGGGTGCGGGCCCACTCCGATGTGGACGGCTTGTACTCTCCGGTCAGTGGCATGCCCTCAGGCTACCGCCCACCTGCGACCACGGGCTGCCCGGAGCGAGACACCGCGTACACAGCGAGACTCAGAGCTGCTCGATGATCTCGCGCATCAGGGCGGCGGTCTCGGACGGCGTCTTGCCGACCTTCACGCCCGCAGCCTCGAGGGCTTCCTTCTTGGCCTGGGCGGTACCCGCAGAGCCCGACACGATCGCGCCGGCGTGACCCATCGTCTTGCCCTCGGGAGCGGTGAAGCCCGCGACATAGCCGACGACCGGCTTGGTCACGTTCGCCTTGATGAAGTCGGCGGCGCGCTCTTCGGCATCCCCACCGATCTCACCGATCATGACGATCGCCTTGGTCTCGGGGTCTGCCTCGAACGCGGCGAGCGCGTCGATGTGGGTGGTGCCGATGATCGGGTCGCCACCGATACCGATAGCGGTCGAGAAGCCCAGGTCACGCAACTCGAACATCATCTGGTAGGTGAGCGTGCCCGACTTCGAGACGAGGCCGATCGGACCCTTGCCCGTGATGTTGGCCGGGGTGATACCCACGAGCGACTCACCGGGGGTGATGATGCCGGGGCAGTTCGGGCCGATGATGCGCGTCTTGTTTCCCTTGGACTGGGTGTAGGCCCAGGCCTCGGCAGTGTCACCGACGGGGACACCTTCGGTGATGACCACGAGCAGCGGGATCTCGGCGTCGATGGCCTCGATCATGGCATCCTTCGTGAAGGCGGGCGGCACGAAGGCGATCGAGACGTCAGCGCCGGTCTTCTCCATCGCTTCGGCGACGGATGCGAAAACGGGCAGCTCGACGGCGTTACCGTCCTTGTCGGCGTGCGAGACGGTGGTCCCGGCCTTGCGGGCGTTCACGCCGCCGACGACCTGGGTGCCGGCCTTGAGCATGAGAGCGGTGTGCTTCGTGCCCTCACCGCCGGTGATGCCCTGGACGATGACCTTGGAGTCCTTGTTGAGGTAGATCGACATGTCAGAAGTCCTTATCCGGTTTCGCGATCAGGCGGCGGCCAGCTCGGCTGCCTTGTCAGCGCCCTCGTCCATACCGGCGGCGAGGGTGACCAGCGGGTGGTTCGCGGCGGCGAGGATTGCGCGACCCTCTTCCACCTGGTTGCCGTCGAGGCGAACAACGAGCGGCTTGGTGGCGGTGTCGCCGAGGATCTCGAGAGCCTTGACGATGCCGTCGGCAACCGCAACGCACGAGGTGATGCCGCCGAAGACGTTGACGAACACACTCTTGACCTGCGGGTCGCCGAGGATGACATCCAGGCCCGCGGCCATGACTGTCGCCGAGGCGCCGCCGCCGATGTCGAGGAAGTTGGCGGGCTTGACGCCGCCGTGGTTCTCGCCGGCGTAGGCGACCACATCGAGGGTCGACATGACCAGGCCCGCACCGTTGCCGATGATGCCGACTTCGCCGTCGAGCTTGACGTAGTTCAGGCCCGACTCCTTCGCCTTGGCCTCGAGCGGGTCAGCAGCACCCTTGTCTTCGAGCTCTTCGTGCTCGGGGTGGCGCACCTCGCTCGCGTTGTCGTCGAGCGTGACCTTGCCGTCCAGGGCAATGATGTTGCCGTTTCCGTCCAGGATCAGCGGGTTGACCTCGACGAGGGTCGCACCTTCACCCTGATAGACGTCGTAGAGCTTGACGAAGACGTCCGCGACCTTGTCGACAAGCTCAGCCGGGAACTTCGCAGCGGTAGCGATCTCGACAGCCTTGTCCTTGTCGATACCGGTCAGCGGGTTTACCTCGACGCGGGCCAGGGCCTCGGGCTTCTCGACGGCGAGCTGCTCGATTTCCATGCCGCCTTCAACGGAGCACAGCGACAGGTACGAACGGTTGGAGCGGTCCAGCAGCACGGAGAAGTAGAACTCCTGCTCGATGGATGCGCCGGCGGCGACCATCACGCGCTGCACGACGTGCCCCTTGATGTCCAGGCCCAGAATGGCCTTGGCCGCCTCGTACGCCTCGTCGGCATTCTTCGCGACCTTCACGCCGCCGGCCTTGCCGCGGCCTCCGGTCTTGACCTGAGCCTTGACGACGACGACACCGCCGATCTTCTCGGCAGCCGCCTTCGCCTCCTCAGGAGTGTCGGCGATGATGCCGGGGAGCACCGGCACCCCGTATTTCTCGAATAGGTCTCGTGCCTGGTACTCGTACAGATCCACGCTGGTGTCCTCCGCTGCGGCGTCGGGTGGGTGAGGGAATGTCTCGATGTCGAGATAGTTCGACCAAGTAGTCAGCCTACTACCCGGCACTGAACGGTTGCGAACGGGCAGGCGACTTACCCGCTGCCGGCGATCTGCTCGATCTGCGCGGCAGTCAGCGGGATCCAGGGCGAACCGTCGGGGTCATCGGATGCCGCGGCCGGGCTGTCACCCTGCGTCCACCACTTCGCTTCGAACGGAACGCCGTCGTAGAGGACGCGATCCCCCTCGCGGTAGACGGTATCGCCCGACCAGTCGGGGTAGGTTCCAGGCGGAAGCGTCGGCACGACGTAGGGGGTCTCGCCCGGAAGAACGGGACCGACCAGGTCCCACGGACTCTCGGCGCCGCTGACCATCGGATCGTCGGGAACGTCACCGCGTGTCCACCACTTGGCCTCGTAAACCATGCCGTGCCACACGATCTTCGACCCCGCGAGGTAGCGCGTGTCAGCGTTCCAGATCGGATACGGGCTCGTGGCCGGGTCGTCGGTGGCCGAGGCGCTCGGCAGTGGCACCGGTGTGTGACTGCCTGCAGTTCCGGTGTCGGTCAGGCCGTCTCCGAGCGTGACCGCGAAACTCTCCTGCCCTTGGTCGACACCGCTGCAGTAGTTGGACACGATGCGTACGTCGGCGTAGTTGTCGCCGCAGGAGCGGTCGCGGTTGGCCGACCACATCGAAACGCGACCGAGACCGACATCCAGCGCGAACTGATTGAGCTGCGCAGCATCATCCATCGTGAACACCTCGTCCACAACGTCGTTCTGACCGATCATGGGTGTCGCGCCGATGCGCGCCCACGCTGCCGCGGAGCTGAGCGGTTCATCGGAGTCGCGCAGGATGTCAACGAGCTGGTCACGAACGCCGGTAATCGCCGAGATCGCCACGTCGCCCATCGTTCGACCCTCGAGGTCGACGCCGTAGTCCATCGTCATCGCGTTGATCCCGCCCAGCTTCACACCGGCGTCGATCACCTGCACAGCGGCAGCCTCGCCGGTCGCATCGAGGCCCGACGGCGTGACGGGCAACGTCAGCCAGACCGTGAGCGGATCGTCCGCGTCCCGCTCGCTCTGCAGAATGCGCAGCGCCTCAGCCCTGCGCGCCCCGACCGCGGTGTCCTGCAACGCGTCGCCTTCGATGTCGAGATCGATGATCGTGAGGTCGTAGCGGTCTATGACGGCCTGGTAAGCAGCCGCCAGCGACTCGGCATCCGGGCATGCTGTCGCAAGCTCGGTGTTGTCTCGCCCGCCGAAGCTCACCACGACGTCGCCACCCTGCTGCCTGAGACGGGCGATGCGGCGGTCGAGGTCCAGGTCGCGGGCAGCCTGGTCCAGCGTGTAGGCGCCGCCCCACGACGGCTCACACGTGGTCTCCTCGGAAGCGACGACAAACCCCAGCACGACATCCTCGTCAGCGGCGGATGCCGGAGACTCGAATGCGTAGGCGGGGGTGAGGGTGGTATCGACGTACGCCGCGAACCAGGGCTGATTCGGGTCGATGACGACTCGATCGGTCACGGTGTGGAACCCGAACCAGATCGCAACGCCGGCGGCCGCGGCGATGAGGATGCCGAGCATGACCCGCCACGGCGACAAGCGCTTTCCGGCGTGCGGGCCGGTCGCCCGCCGTTCCTGAGCGCTGCTCGCCGTCTCGCCGGTCACCACCCGCGACCTCGGCCACGCACCGGGCGCGACACAGGAGCATTCGGTGACAGCGGAACCTCGTTGCGAAGCGGCATCCGCCCCGGGGGCACCCCGACCGGTACGGCGTCAGGAGAGGTCCGCGCGGCAGTCTGCGAAGGCACCTGCCACTCGCCCGGCGCAGGCGCCGGAGCCCAGTCAGCGCCAGCCGCTGCCGTGGCCGGGACGAGCTCCGGCGGATAGACGTCGGGCTGAGCCGGACTCTGCCACGACGGAGCCGCCCCGTACAGCTGGCCGTCGCTCGGAGAGGTCGGCGCGTACTCGGGGGCGACGACATAACCCTGCCACGCCGGTAGCGGTGACGCAGTGAAGGGCGCCCGGGGTTCGCCCGCGTACTGCTGTTGGGCAGGGTACGAGGGCGCCTGGTCGTTCCAGACCGGAGTCTGCCACGGGGAGGTGGGCACGGGTGCCGAAGCGTGCCACTGCGGGGCAGCCTGCTGCGCGGGCTCGACCGGCCACGGCTGGTCCCGCTGTGCCGGCGCAGGCTGCGTGTAGACATCCCGCTGTGCCGGCGCAGGCTGCGTGTAGACATACCGCTGCTGCGGCGCAGACTGCGTGTAGACATACTGCGCCGCGGGAGCCTGGACGGGAACATCGGGGAACACGGGCTCCGGCGCGGCGATCCACGCCGGAGCCGCCGAATCGACCCCAGCTGGCTCTGCCGACGAGAAGACCTGGATGGCGCGATCGCCGCTGTCGCCGGGGGCCCAGGCGCTGGCCGCGACCTCGACAGGATGATCGACGGCGTCCCCGAAGTCATCCCATTCGGCCGACACAACACGACCCTCCGGCCCCGGCATCCAGAGATCGGGCACGAGTTCCATCCCGTATGCCGGCGCGATGGCATACGTCGGGCGGAACACCTCGGGCTCGGCGCCGGGCTCAGATACCGACTCGGTCGGAGCACCAACGAGAACAGGCTCGGTCGCCGCATCGAGTTCGACGACGGCGGGCTCGGCCGCCGGCTCGGTGTGAGGCTCCGGCTCCGACTCAGCGACAACAGGCTCGGGCTCGGACATCGCCGGGGCGGCTGCCGGCACCGGATCGGGTTCCGGCTCGGCAGCCGCCTCGGCTGCGGCGACCTCGGGACGGGTCGCCGACACCGGATCGGGTTCCGGTGAGTCATCGACGTCGAGCAGGGAGAGGCTCGGCTGCTCGGATTCAGAGAGCATCGGCTGCTCGGGCTCGGCGAGGATCGGGGCCTCGAGAGTCTCGAGTTCGAGCATCACCGGGCGTGCAGGGATGGTCGGTGGAGGGAGGTAGTCGGGCGAGGTCTCTCCCGCAGCCGGGTGACCGTGGTACAGCGCGGCCCGCCAGTCCGGCTGCGCGCGCTCCCCCGCCTTCACGCGCGAACGCTTCTTCGGGGTCGCGTCGACCCACATCCAGTCGGTGAGCCCCAACCACGTGTCGGCGATGGACTCCAGGATGCCGATGTTCTCGACGATCGCCCAGGCCGCGAGGGTCGCATTGAAGGCGGCGAAGGCAGCTGTGCCCCAATTCTCGTGAAGGATGTTCCACCATGCGGTGAACACCGAGAAGATGACGATGGCATAGGGAGCCACGACGTAGAGCAGCTGTGTGGCGGTGCGGTTACGCACCTTCGGCGTGCGGGCGAACGGGATCTTCTTGCCGGTGAGCGCCTGTTCGATCGACTTGAGGACACCCGCGAGGTTCACCGGCAACAGGATCAGGTTGAAGCCGTAGATCCGGAAGATGTCGATCGTGCGATAGCCCGAGTACCGCAGGTCACTCGCCTGCGAGACGAAGTACGGCAGAGCAGCGAAAACGACCAGCGGGCTCAGCAGCCTGCTGTCGAAGGGGTAGGTCAGCAGCATGATCAGACCGAAGGATGCCCACGCCAGCGATGCCATGTAGTTGGTGCGCAGCATCCATTCGGCGATCGTGATCGGCCGGTGCGACTTGCGCCGCCGCTGCGCGTACTTCAAGAACTTGGGCATGATCAGCAGGCCGCCATTGGCCCACCGCCGGCGCTGCACGACGAGTGAGCCGAAGTCAGGCGGCGTTGCGCTGTAGCTGAGGCGCTCGGGGTAGTTCACCAGCGACCACCCCTGGTCGGCGAGGTCGATGCTTGACTCGGTGTCTTCGATGACCGTGCGGTCCTGCACGTACCGGCGCACCTCATAGCCGTTGACCGTCTCGACCTGCACGATGTCTTCGAGCGCACGCCGCCGGATGACGGCGTTTGCGCCCACCCAGAAGGTTGCGTCGTGCGCGGTCATCCCCTGGTGGAGGATGTGCTGGATGTCGGTCGTGGCGCCCGCAAGTCGCTCGATGCGGGTGGGAGCTCCCCGGAACGACGAGTACGGCGTCTGCGTCACCGCGACGCGTTCGTTCTCGGGCTGCTCCAGGAAGTGCACAAGCCGCAGGCAGTAGTCGCGAAGCAACAGCGAGTCGGCGTCGAGCGTGAGCAGGTACGGCGTATCCGGGATGACGATGTCGGCCTCGTCCGCGGGACCGACCTTCACGAGCACGGTTCCCTCGTCGGTCGGATGAGCGCGATAGCGCCCGCCGAGCAGGCCGATGTACGCGTTGAGGTTCATCGCCTTGTTCGGCTCATTCGACAGCGACGCGTAGCGCTTGCGTTCGAAGGTCGTCGCTTCGACTGTGAAGATCCGGACGAGGCGGCGGTGGAGTTCGAGCAGTCTCTCGCCCGTGGGCGCGGCATCGGCATCCATCGCGGCTTGCAGAGCCTGCGCCGTTGCGTCGAGGTCGTCGGCAAGGCCCCCGAGCACCTGATCGATGAAGAAGGTGTCGACGTGGTCTTCGTGCGGCCATTCGTCACCGACGGTGCGCAGCCACGTCACGGCGGCGACGTACTGGTCGCGGAGAGTCTCGACGGCGTCCGCCCCGACAGTGCCGCCCAGCAGCCACTCGTTCTCATACGCCAGCAGCGCCGCGGTGAACCGCTCGCCCGGCCCACTCAGAGCGTTCTCGATGTCGGAGGCGATCCGGCGGGTCTCGTCAAGACGCTCCTGCACCGCGGGGTCGGTGGGAAACGGGCTGTCATCCAGCAGCAGCACGACCCGCAGCGACGGGTACTCCTGTAGCGCCGCCGACCACATCGTCTTGCGCACGACTGCCGGCTCTTCCGCGTATGACGGGATGAGGACGGTCAGGCCCTCTTGGTGGCCGTCGGCGAAGTGGCGGTCGAGCTCTCCGCGCGGGGCCCGGACATGATCACGGAACCGGCGGAGGGCGCCGGCGCGGGCGACGAGGTACATCAGGGCAGAGAACGTGAGGAACGTCACCACCGCCGCGTAGACGATCACTTCGAGCGTGCGGAAGACTCCGTCGTTCGCAAACAGCTGCGGCAGGATCGTAAAGATCATGTAGCCGACCCAGGCCGCGATCGTCGCACCGATGGCGATCCGCGCCCACACCACCTTGGCCGCGGACGGGCGAGCGTGCACTGTCGAGAGCGGCGTCCGCCGCTTCTCGGATCCCCACTGCGGCCGTCTCGTCGACGGCAACGCTGTGCGTGTGCTCATCCCGCGTTTCCATCCGTGTCCGTGGCCAGAGGCCTCACACAACAAAGGCGGGGCGACGGATGCCGAGCACCCGGAGCGATCCCGCACCGCGACGCTATCGCGCGATACCGGAAAGCTGCGGCTTCCTGGGATGATCCTGGGCTCAGATGCTCTTTCCTTGAGGTAACACTGAGCCAAACTTGAGGTTCCCCCGGCGGTAGGCTCACGGCATGTCCGACACCACCGCCGCCACGTCGTCGTCGCGGACCGCAGTCGTCGCCGTCGCGCTCGACCTGTTCGATCGGAACGGCTTCGACGCGACATCCGTTGAGCAGATCGCCCAGGCTGCCGGCAGCTCCCGGTCAACGTTCTTCCGTCAGTTCGGCGGCAAGGACGACGTCGTGTTCGCCGACCACGAGCTCCTGCTCGCGCAGCTGCGTGAGAACCTGTCGCAGCCTCACGAGAACCCCTGGGTCGCGGTGTGCGATGCGGCGGTTACGGTGTTCGAACACTTCGCCGCCGACCCCGAGCTCGCACGGCGCCGCTACTCCGTGGTGCGGAAAGTTCCTGCGCTGCGAGAGCGCGAGATCGTCACGGTATTCCGGTACGAGCGACTCTTCGATGAGTACCTGCGCGGCGCTCTTCCGGGACTTGACCCGATCGATGCGGTCGGCTTCGCAGCATCCGTCGCCGCCGTACACAACCACGTGCTGCGCCAGCTGCTGCGTGATCGGGAGCCCGTACCGGTGTCGGTGCTGCGCGCCGCTCTTGATGACCTCATGCGCAAGTTCGGCGTCCACCCCGACCCCGAGCATCCGAATCCCGACGACGTCGTGCTGGCGGTCTTCCCCAAGCGGATGCCGCTGGCCGAGGTCACCCGCCGTCTGCACTCCTCTCTCGACCTCTGATCCGGGGTCGCCGCCCGGCCCGCGCCGGCCGCCACAAGGTGACTCGCGAGAAGCCGCGGAGACTTCTCCGAGCGAAACGCTCTAGTGCGAGGTGCCGACGAGTTCCTGAACGGCCTTCCTCACTGCGAGGAACGCGTCGCGCTTGCGTGCTACCCATTCGAGTGCCGTCACGCCCGCAGCGAGTACGTCTTCGGCGAGTTCACCCGGATCGGTGAACTTGTGGCTGGCGTCGCCTTCCAGGCCGCCCTCGAGCGCGAGGCGTCCCACCAGGTCGAGCTTGAGCACCTTCGTGCCCTTTGTGAAGCTCACCTCGTCGAGATCGACCCAGATAAGGTTCGGGCGGGTCGTGGATTCGAATGCGTAGCGCTTGTTCGTGAGATCGAGCACGACCTGCCAGATCGTCTGTGACGCGTCGGGCTTGCCAGGCTCGGGCTCCCGGAACGGCTGCGCGGCGTTGCGGATGATGCTGAACATGGCCGACATAGCGTCGATCTGCGTCTTCGGTTGCACCTGGCGCGCGACATAGTACGAGGCGCGCGCGAACCGGTCGCTGGCCAGCGTCGAGCCGGGCAGGTGCTCGTCACCGCCGAGCCCCTCGACCTTCTTGACGAGTTCGAGCTGCTTGTCGTATGTGGGGGAGTTCGTCATGACGAGGTAGTCGCGGCTGTGGTAGACCTTCGGCTTGCCGTCGGTGTACTCGATGATCGCCGAGTCGCCGGTCGCGTCGTTGATGGCGAGGTGAAGCGTCGGCACGAGGTGACCGGTCGGGTCGAACAGCTGCGCGATCTGGACCTGCGACTCATTCGTCCACTCGACGGCCTCAGCGACGGTGGCGAAGTTGTCGAGGTAGTACTGCAGCCACACCGCCTGACTCAACTGAACGGCATTCTCGTCAGGCTTACCGTAGTCGGACTCGGCAAGCCACAGGATGTGTCCGGCGAAGCCCTCCTCATTCATGCCATCGGTCGCAATCAGGTCGAACGCGGTAGCAACGATGCTGCCGTACCTGGCCTTCCAGGTGAGCTTTCCATTGGCGCCGTCCGTGCGTTCGATTCCCCTGGGGAGCTTCCATAGGTTGGTGAGGAGATCCATGTGGAAGTCCATATTGCGGCCGACGATGACCGATCCGTTGGCATCCGGCCAGATAACTCGTGTGCACATGCGGGATTCTCCTGTCTTCGGTTGAGGTGTTAGGCGATCAGCGCGCCAGTGGCGGAGTTGACACGTTGAGATTGAAGGCGAGCGCCGCGTTCAGCGCCGCGAGCATGTGGCCCCCGGACCCCCGGCGTCGATCACACCAGTCCGTGACGACGGCACTACTTTCTGGGATTCGGTGACCATCGCCGCGGACCCTTTCGTGAGGGAGACACTTCTCGAGTCGATGGTGTCGCGAGGCAACGTTCTCGATCACCTCACAATCCGGATTTCATCCCCCACGCCACCCGCTCCATCACCCGGGTGTGTGTCGACTGCATCTACGAGCGCTGGCAGACTGGCGGCATGGCGGTACACGCGACGGTCGTGGGCAGCGGACCGAACGGACTGACCGCCGCGGCGACACTCGCGCGGGCGGGACTGCGGGTGCGGGTCCTCGAGGCAGCCGACACCATCGGAGGTGGACTGCGCACCGAAGCACTGACCCTTCCCGGCTTCCGCCACGACGTGTGCTCGGCCGTGCACCCTGCTGCGCTGACCTCTCCCGTGTTCCGGGCGCTCGGGCTGGATCGGGACGTGTCGTGGCTCATCCCGGATGCCTCCTACGCGCACCCGCTCGATGATGCGCCCGCGGCGATCGCCTGGCGCGACCTCGACCGCACGGCACACGACCTTGGCCCCGACGGACGCGCCTGGCTGGCGACGGTCCGACCGCTCGCGCACCACATCGACGAGTTGGTGTCATTCACGGGCGATCAGCTGGTACGGATGCCGCGGCATCCGGTCACGGCGGCGCGATTCGGCTTTCGGGTGCTCGAGCAGGGCACGAGCCTTGGCGCGCTGGGTTTCCGAACGCCGCGGGCTGCAGCGCTTCTGGCGGGAGCGATGGCTCACGCGAACACCTGGATGCCGTCCCTGGCGTCGGCAGCGGCGGGCCTGTTGCTGACGGCGCAGGCCCACGCCGGTGGGTGGCCCGTCCCGCGCGGCGGCGCCCAGGTCATCGCCGAGGCGCTCGCCGCCGACATCCGCGCTCACGGCGGCGTGATCGAGACGGGACGACGGGTCACGTCGCTCGACGGCCTGGACTGGGGCGATCCGGCGGCGGGCGATCTGCTCATCCTCGACACCTCGCCGCGGTTGCTGCTGACAGACTCTGCGCTCCCGACCGGGTACGCGAGGGCGGTGCGCCGTTACCGGTACGGCCCCGGCGTTATGAAAGTGGACGTCGCGCTTGACGGGCCCATCCCCTGGCGCGATCCGAACGTGGGCCGAGCCCCGACCGTGCACCTGGGCGGAACGCGGGAGGAGATCATCGCCGCCGAGCAGGATGTCGCACGCGGCCGGATCCCCGCGAACCCGTACGTACTCGCGGTGCAGCCGTCGGTGATCGACCCGACCCGTGCCCCCGCGGGCAAGGCGGTCCTGTGGGCGTACACGCACGTCCCGCTCGGGTCGAGGGCGGATGCCACGGCTGCCGTTCTCGCGCAGATCGAGCGCTTCGCACCGGGCGCGCGGGACCTGGTCCTCGCGACGCACTCGACGACAGCAGCGTCCCGCGGGAGGAGGAACCCCGCCGAGATCGGTGGCGACATCTCCGGCGGCGCATTCACGATGGCGCAGGCGATCCGCAGACCCGTCGTGTCCCGGCATCCGTGGCGTACACCGCTGCCCGGGGTGTATCTCGCCTCGTCGTCGACCCCGCCCGGGCCTGGCGTTCACGGGATGAGCGGCTGGCACGCCGCGCGCACGGCGCTCAGCGACGCGGCAGGCGTGCCGATCACGCTCGCGGACGTCTTCGGCGGCGATTGACACACGACTGACCAACCGGGTGAGCGCCGGACTGCCGCATGCGGGCCGCGTCGTCAAGACCGTGCGCCCAGGTGCCCACGGCAGCTACGGTCGACGCATGGGATTGTTCGGCATCGGCTCGTCCACAGACAGCAACAGCGCTCCTGCGGTACCGGATGACGGCATCGTGCCACCCCGCAAGCTCTGGGGCGACAAGTTCGGGGTGCTCGCGACGCGGGGCCTACAGATCATCGTCGTCGTCGCCCTGGCGGCAGGCGTCATCTGGGGGCTCAGGCAACTCACGCTCGTGGTCATCCCGGTGCTGCTCGCCCTGATCTTCGCGTCGGCGTTCGCGCCGGTCATGGGTTGGATGCGCCGTCGTGGAGTTCCCTCGATCCTTGCCACCCTCGTCGCGCTGCTTGCCATCGTGTTGATTCTCGGGGGCGTCGGCTGGCTCATCGTCTGGGCGGTGCGCGACCAGTGGGATTCGCTCTACAGCCAAGCGCAGGCTGGCGCACAGCAGCTGTGGCAGTGGGTGCAGACCTTGCCGTTCGGTATCGATCAGCAGCAGATCGACCAGTGGATCGCCTCCATCCAGGACTTCATCACGAGTGCTCAGTTCGGCACCGGAGCCATCGCCGGCGTCAGTGTCGTCGCCAACTTCGCCACCGGTTTCGTCCTGCTGGTCGTCGTGCTCTTCTTCTTCCTGAAGGACGGCCCGCGGATGTGGGAGTTTCTGCTCCGCCCGTTCCGCGGTTCTGCCGAAGCGCGGGCGCGCCGCATCGGTGACAAGACAGTGTCGACGCTCGGCGCCTACGTCCGTGGCACGGCATCCGTCGCTTTCGTCGATGCTGTCGGGATCGGCATCGGCCTCTGGATCCTCGGCGTCCCGCTCGCCCTGCCCCTGGCCGTCCTCGTCTTCCTCCTCGCCTTCATCCCGATCGTCGGGGCGACTCTCGCCGGCATCCTCGCTGCGCTCGTCGCGCTCGTTGCCAACGGCTGGGTGAACGCCCTGTTCGTCGTGGGTCTGGTCGTGCTCGTCAACCAGCTCGAAGGGAACTTCCTGCAACCGGTGCTGATGGGCCGCTCGATGAAGCTGCATTCGTTCGTCATCCTGATCGCTCTGACAATCGGCACGGTGCTCGGCGGAATCGTCGGCGCGGTCCTGGCGGTGCCGATCACTGCCGTGGCGTGGGGAATCGTGCAGGTCTGGGACGGTCCGAACACGCCGGCCCGGTGGGCGCGACGCAAGAGCACCGAACCGGCGCCGTCCTGACGCCGGGGCTCGACAACGACCCCCCAACAGACAGGATGCTGACCGCATGCCTCACACGATTCCCGAGCCGATGCTCGCGAAGTCCGTCGACAGCATCCCCGCGCCTGACGCGGTAGCCGGTGGCCTGAGCTTCGAACCGAAGTGGGACGGCTTCCGCGCGCTCATCTCGTGGGACGGGACAGATCTCGAGATCGGTAGTCGCGGCGCGAAACCGCTCACGCGCTACTTTCCCGAGCTCGTCGAGGCGTTCACGCGGCTTCTGCCCGAGCCGTGCCTGCTCGACGGCGAGATCGTCATCGCGCTGGGCGTGCCGGGCTCCCAGCGCCTGGACTGGGACGCGCTGACGCAACGCATCCACCCCGCCGAGTCGAGGGTGCGGATGCTGAGCGATCAGACGCCGGCGATGTTCATCGCGTTCGACATCCTGGCCCGCGGGGAGCGCGATCTTGCCAGCGAGCCGTTTCAAGCCCGGCGGGCCGAGCTCCTCGACCTCCTGCGCGCGGTGCCGCATCCGGTGCACGTCACGCGCACGACGCACGACCCGGACCAGGCTGCCCGCTGGCTCGATGAGTTCGAGGGCGCGGGTCTGGACGGCGTCGTTGCCAAGCCCCTCGCGCAGCCCTACGCACCGGGGAAGCGCATGATGTTCAAGATCAAACACGCACGCACGGCGGATGTCGTCGCACTCGGCTACCGCGTACACAAGAGCGGTCGCGGCGTCGGTTCACTGCTCGTCGGTCTCTACACCGACGAGGGCCAGCTCGTTCAGGTCGGCGGCGTGGCAGCGTGGTCAGACAAGCGCAGGCTCGAGCTCGTCGACGAGCTCGAGCCCTTCGTCGAGCGCGACGAGTCCGGCGCCGCGGTGACCGGTGAAGGCGAGCGGTCTCGCTTCGCCTCTGGCAAGGATGTGTCGTTCGTGCAGCTGCGTCCCGAGCTTGTGCTCGAGGTGCGCTACGACCAGCTCGAGAAGTGGCGATTTCGCCATACCGTGCAGTTCGTGCGGTGGCGAGAAGACCGCGATCCCCGCTCCTGCACCTATGAGCAGCTCGAGACGGTGCGAGCGTACGACGTGGGGGCGGTGCTCGAGAGCTGAGTGCTGAGCGGCGGGATCAGCGCGAAGGCGGGGTGAACTCAACCACCGGGATGATCGCCTCTCCCCCGTTCAGCTCGTCCATCGCCCCTTTCAGGTGGTCCCAGGCATCCGGGTGCACCCGGGCATAGCGGGCAAGCGCCGCCGCAGCGTCAATCTCGGGCAGGACGCGGGCCATAGCGGGAACGCCCTTGGATCGACCCACCCAGAGCCGTGCGGCGGGGTTAGCGGCCAGGTTCTTGAGCCACTGCGCCCGCGGGCCGTGGCCGGAAGCGACGCGGAGCGCGTTGGTCTCACGCTCGATCACTTCGAGAACGACATAGCGCGGCTCGCCGCTCTTGCGTCCGGTGTGCTCGACCATCACGAATCTGCCACCGAACAGCCAGCCAAGCCCTGCGCGAAACAGCGGAATCGGGGCGCGGACGATCCAGCGCGTCTGCAGCAGGCGCGCTGCCCACTGGTCGAGCGCCGCCGGCGTCGCGGCGCCCGCCGCGTCGGTGGTCTTCTGGGTCACGCGGTCTCCGTTCCAGGCTCGTTCGTTTCGGGGTCGCTCGTGTCGGGTCTGCGTGCCCGGCTCGGTTGTACCCGCGGGGGTTCGCCGGGCATCTTCGGGAACTCGGGCGGGAACGGCAGCTCACCGAGTCCGTTGGAAAGGTCTCGCTCCCACCACTCCAGCAGCGTGTCGATCCGTCCGGGCGCGCCACCGAAGTCGGCCCACGGGTCGCCGAGCTCGGCAAGGCGCTGGGGCACCGTGCGCACCGTGAAGGATGCCGGATCGACGGAGGCCAGCTCATCCCACGTGATCGGGGTGGCAACGGTTGCGGTCGGGAGGGCGCGCGGGCTGTAGGCCCCGGCCATCGTGCGATCGCGATTTGCCTGATTGAAGTCGATGAACACGCGCTCTCCGCGTTCCTCTTTCCACCAGTTCGTCGTGACCCGCTCCGGCATCCGTCGCTCCAGTTCGCGACCGGCAGCGATGACCGCGTGCCGAACGTCGAGGAACTCCCACTCCGGCTCGATCGGGCAGAACAGGTGGATGCCGCGATTGCCGCTCGTCTTGATCCACGCTTCGAGGCCCGCCTCGGCGAGGACGTCACGTAGCGCAGGGGCAACGGCGGCGGCATCCGGGAAGTCAGTCCCGGGCTGCGGGTCGAGGTCGATTCGCAGCTCAACGGGGTTGTCGGTGTTCTCGAGGCGTGAAGCCCAGGGGTGGAAAACCACGGTATTCATCTGCGCCGCCCAGACCACGGCGGCGGGCTCGGTGAGCACGATCTGGGGATGCCGACGCCCGCTGTTGTAGGTCACCGTGACGGTGTCGACGAACGACGGCGCACCCTTGGGTGGGTTCTTCGAGAAGAACATCTCGCCCTCGATCGAGTCGGGGTAGCGCTCGAGCGAGACGGGGCGATGGCCATTGGCGGCGAGAAAAGGCTCGGCGACGGCGAGCAGGTACTCAGCCAGCTCGCGCTTGGTGATCCCGACCGCCGGCCACAGCACGCGATCGGGGCTCGACAGCCCGACCTCCCGGTCACCATCGGGGCCGGGGATATCGAGGATGAGACGGTCAGTCGCCATCGCCATCGCCATCGCCATCGCCAGGAGCCTCGACCATCAACGGGGCGAGGTCCTCACGGTCGAGGCGAATCCACGGACCGGCGGGGTCGATGAGGATGCCGGCGAGCCCGGGATCAGCCCGAAGTGCAGCGCCCAGCTGCGCGCCGGTGACAGGCGCGGGCCGATCGCCACGCCCGAGGGCGGCGATCTCGATGGGGTGCGTGAACACCTCGATGAGACGGTCACCGTCGACAGTGCGGGCCTCGGCGACACCGACCTGATCGGACCCGTCGGGCTTGTTGACCGCGATCCACAGACGCGATGAGGGGATGGCTGCCACGACATCGTCGGGCGTGGACTCGGTGCGGCGAGCGGCGAGCAGCTTCTTGATGCTGAACTCGGGATCGGCTTGCTCCATCATCTGCGCGATGAGTTCTCGCGAAAGCATCGCTCTGGCAGGGGCGGACGCCGGGTCGACGATGAGTCCGGCATACGTTCCCGACAGCAGGAACCGCAGCACTGCTTGCGCCGGCTGGGCCATCGCCGAGGTGTCGGTAGCGCCGTCGGCGGCGAGGCTCGCGCGCAGAGCGGCGACACCGCTGTAGACGAGGACGTACTGCTTCTCACCGATTGTCGTGATCGCCAGCGGAATGTTCTCGCCTTCGGCCAGCATCCGCTTCGCGTTTCCCTTGACGCGCAAGAAGAGGTGTCCCTGCAAAAGCTGGCGCGCGACCTGCAGCAGTTCCGCGGGTTCGGGTCGCTCCGGAAGCTTCGCGAGGGCGGTGACGAGCGGGCCGTTATCTTGCAACCCCGGGCGCGGAGGGGTGTCGACCCCATCGTTACCTGACGGTTCTGCGGAGCCGTTCGCCGCGGGCGCTGGCGCCCCCAGGCCCTGGAACGAGGACATCGAGATGCCGACCACCGCGTCGAAATCTGGTTCGTCGTCAGCGACCTCCGAGGGCTGCGAAGCTGCCGCGTCGACGTCGGATGTGGCGTCGGCGACGACCGCGTCGTCAACGGATGTCGCATCGACAGAGGCGCCCTCGGGCGTCTCGGCAGGCGTCGCTGCGGGGCGTCGAGAGAACAGAGCCATGTTTCGAGGCTACAGACGTCGAGCGCCCGACGGCACCAGGGTTATCACAGGTGGGGAAAGACAGGAGGCGTGGATGCCGCTCTCTCGACGACTGCCCGGCGTTTCACAGCAGCGTCAGCAGCTGTGCCAGCAGGATCTTCACGACCAGCGCGGTCGGGTAGACGAGGCTGTAGCCGAGGGCGACACGCACGTCGTGGCCGGTCCGTTCTTGGGCGAACGCGAGGATCGCGGTGTTCGTCTGCGCTCCGGCGATGACACCGGAGAGCTTCGTGCCGCCCAGGTGCAGGATGTGTCGCACGAGCAGATAGGTGCCGAACATCGCGAAGGATGTCACGACCAGGCCGATGCCGACCAGAGCGACGATCTCGCCCGATGCGATCGCCTGCAGTATCTGTGACCCCGCCTTCGATCCGGCGTAGGCGAGGAAGATCAGGAGGCCGAGCTCGCCCAGGGCGGTGGCCGCAGCGTTCGGAATCGTCGTCACGAAGCGCCCGATGCGCCCGATCCTGCCCATCACGAGGCCCACGATGAGAGCGCCGGCAGCGGCTCCGAGCGACAGGTGGGATCCGCCCGGCAGCGGCACCTCGACGAGGCCGAGCAGCATGCCCGCCGCGATGCCGAGGCCCAGAGCCACGGGATTGAGGTCGGCCATGCCGCGTTCGGAATCCCCGAGAAAGGCGGTGACCGCGGGCAACTGATCGCGCGGAGCGACCACCCGCAACCGGTCACCCTGGTGCAGCACGAAGTCGGGTGTGCCGAGGAACTCGACATCCCCGCGCCGCACCCGCACGATCGTCGCTCCGAATCGCTCGGCGACACCGAGCTGGGCGATCGTGCGCCCCGACCAGCGCGAGTCCGACAGGATGATCCGCCGGTAGTCGAGCCGACTGCGGTCGTGGGTGATGTTCACCGTGGACGGATGCCCGAGCTCATCGGTGACAGCTGCCACGACCCGCTCGGGGCCGACCACATTGATGATCGCGCCCTTTTCGAGCACCGTGTCGGGACCCACGACGATGACCTCCCCGTTGGGGCGACGCAGCCGCGAGACCAGCACCCGACCGCCGTGCCGCCGCGTGAGATCGGTCATCGTGGGGGTGCTGTCGGTGTCGATGCGGATCACGAGGTCGACGATCCGCGGTGGCGCATCAGCGTCAGTGCGACTGTGGCGAAGCGCAAGCGCGACGGCGCCCATCGCCCCGACGACGCCGAAGATGTACGTGCTCGCATACCCGACCGTGGCTGCCGGGCTGCCCCCGGTAGCAGCAAGGGCAGGGGTGCTCGTAACCGAGCCGGCGTAGGCACCGGCGATCGTCTCCGGCGACAGATCCAGCAGTGTCCCCAGGCCCAGCGTCAGTGCTGCCGCGACGATCATGATGGCCGAGACGAGCAGCAGCATCCAGTACGAGGTGCGGAGGGCATTCACGAACCCAGGCCCCGCGATGACGCCGATACTGAACGCGAACAGCACCAAGCCGAAATCGCCGACGTACGAGGGCACCTCGATCGTGACTCCCTGGGAGACACCCCACGCCGTCAGCGCGATCATCGTGAAGAGCACGGCTACCGCGCCGAGCGACATCCCCCACAGCTGGATGCGGCCGATAGCCGCGCCGACGCCCGTGACCAGGAACAGCACGAGCACCGGGTGATCGGCAAGCACCGTGAGCACTGACGCGAGGGTCATGAGCCTCCTTCTGCCAGCGGACCTGACCTGCCCTGGGCGCTGGTGCGCCCTCGCTCACGCCGTCATCGCGATCGTACGCTCGGCCGCCGTCGCCGCTCAGGGGCGAAAGTCCTGGCGCGCGACTCTCAGAGCTTCTCGATCGGGGCGATCTTGATCAGGAGCTTCTTGGCTCCGGCGGTATCGAACCGAACATGCGCGACGCGCTTCGCACCCTCGCCGGTGACGGCATCCACTCGACCCTCGCCGAAGTCATCGTGACGGATGCGGTCGCCTGGCGCGAGCTCCATGTCGCCGTTGTCGCGGACCTTCGCGGGGATGCGGTTGGCGAACTTGTCGATCGAGGTCGACTTCGGCACGAGCGCGTCGCCGTAACGGCCCGATCCCCCGAAGCCTCCCCCCGCGCCAGACCGCCCGGGCCGCGCGTTGAGGGCGCGGGACTGCGAACCCCCGCGGGAGTTCACATCGCCGGGAGACTGGCGCCAGTCGATGAGTGTCGCGGGGATCTCTTGCAGGAAGCGGCTGGGCATCGCGACCGACACCTCACCGAACTGCGCACGGGTCATGGCGAGCGTGAGGTAGAGCCGCGCTCGAGCACGCGTGACGCCGACGTAGAACAGACGCCGCTCTTCCTGCGGCCCGCCCGGTTCCCCGGCCGAGATGCGGTGCGGGATGAGGTCTTCTTCAACACCCGTGATGAACACGGTGTCGTACTCCAGGCCCTTCGCGGTGTGCATCGTCATGAGCGACACCGACCCGCTGGCATCGTCGAGGTCGTCGGCATCCGCGACGAGGGCGACCTCGGTCAGAAAGTCGATGATCGTGCCGTCAGGGTTGTTGCGGGCGAACTCACGAGTGACGGCGACGAGTTCGTCGAGGTTCTCGACGCGCGCTTCGTCCTGCGGATCGCGGGAGGCGCGCAGGACGTCGAGGTAGCCCGACTTGTTCAGAAGCAGCTGCAGGCCCTCGGCCACGGTGGTCGGCGGCGGGAGCTCGCCCGAGGATGGAAGCATCAGCGCGCTGGCCTCGGCGAGCACGGCATCCAGCTGCACGATCGCGGCTTGGATCTTCGGTCCGACGCCGAGGGCCGAGGCGTTGGCGAGGGCATCGCGGAACGTGATCTGCTGGTCTGCCGCGTACCGGGCGATCGCCGTTTCGGTCACGTCGCCGATGCCGCGCCGCGGCTTGTTCAGGATGCGGCGCACCGCCATTTCGTCGGCGGGGTTGGCGACAGCGACCAGGTACGCAAGGGCATCTTTGATCTCGGCGCGCTCGTAGAACTTGGTGCCGCCCATGATCTTGTAGGGCACAGCCGAGCGGATGAAGATCTCTTCCAGCGCACGGGACTGGGAGTTGGTGCGGTAGAAGACTGCCATCTGGCCGTACTCGACGCCGCGACGGTGGAGGGCCTCGATCTCATCGGCGACGAATTGGGCCTCGTCGTGTTGGGAGTAGCCGGTGAAACCGACGATCGGATCGCCGGCTCCGACATCGGTCCACAGCTTCTTGTCTTTGCGGTCGAAGTTGTTGCCGATGACGGCGTTCGCCGCCGAGAGGATGTTCTGTGTCGACCGGTAGTTCTGTTCCAGGAGCACGACCTTTGCCCCCGGGAAGTCGCGCTCGAACTCGCTGATGTTACGGATGTCGGCGCCGCGGAACGCGTAGATCGACTGGTCTGAGTCACCGACGACCGTGAGGGAGGCTCCCTCGAGTTCGGGAGCCTCCTCGGGCTCGAAGATCATCATTCCGCCGACGGAATACGGCTCGGCAGCAGCTCCCGTGACGGGACGTGTGAGCTCGTGGATCAGCGCGTACTGGGCGTGGTTGGTGTCCTGGTACTCATCGACGAGGACATGCCGAAAGCGGCGGCGGTAGACATCCGCCACCTGGGGGAACGCCCGGAACAGATAGACGGTCTGGGCGATCAAGTCGTCGAAGTCGAACGCATTGGCGCGCTGCAAGGCTCGCTGATAGTCGCCGAAGATCTCGACGAAGAGGCGCTCGGCGGGATCGCTCATGTTCGCCTGTCGCGCAAAGGACTCGGCATCCGCGAGCTCGTTCTTGAGCTTGGAGATCCGTCCCTGCACACCGGCGGGGGTCAGCCCGAGTGCGTCGGCTTCGTGCTCTTTGACGAGGCGCTTGATGAGCGCGCGGGAGTCGCCGGAGTCGTAGATCGTGAACGCCTTCGTGAACCCGAACTGCTCGGCCTCGCGCCGCAGGATCCGCACGCATGCGGAGTGGAAGGTCGAGATCCACATGCCGCGTCCGCGTTCCCCGACGAGCTGCTCGACGCGTTCGCGCATCTCACCGGCAGCCTTGTTAGTGAACGTGATCGCGAGGATCTGACTCGGGTAGGCCTCGCCGCCGCGCAGCAGCGACGCGATCCGGTGAGTGAGCACCCGGGTCTTGCCAGACCCCGCGCCCGCGACGATCAACAGCGCCGGACCCCGGTACAGAACCGCCTCACGCTGCGGCGGATTCAGGCCGGTCAGAAGCTCGTCATCCACCACATTCATAACCCCGCAAGTCTATTCGCGACCCCGGACATCCGCCCCGGCTCCGCGCAGCCCCGCGGGTGACGGTCCCGATTGCAGGATCAGATGGCTTTCGACGCCGCTCGCGGCGGCGAAAGTCGCCATCCCTCCTGCAATCGGGCCGTCGACTCAGCGCGGCGACAGGAAGATGACGCCGCGATAACCCTCCGGGCCCCAGGCGACCAGGCGCTCCAGGTCATCGACGTGGATCGGAAGGTCATGCGTGTCGACCCAGGTCTCCCCCGTCGCCGTGTTCACCCACGGGTCCTCGACGATTACGTAGGGCCCGGCAGCACCGTGGGCAACGATCCAGTGAGGGCCGGGGTCGGCGTGCATCGGCGCCTCGTCGATGAGAAGCAGGGCCTGCTCGCCCGCGGCCACCCGCGCCGCAACCTCGGTCATCGCGATGCGTGTGGTGTCGACCCGGATGCCGAGATCTGCCGCGCGCTTGCGCGACTCCTGCTGCAACTCCGCACGAAAGTCGTAGTCGAAGCCGGCGAACTCCTCGAGCAGAACGGGGCCCGGGTGGTCCAGTGTCACCTCAACCGCGCCGCGAGGGCCGACATGCTCCTGCACCGTGACGGCCAGCCCGATCGGTTCGCACGCCGGATAGTTGCTGGCACGACGCCAGAAGTCGATCTCGAGATCACGATCGGACACACCCTGGCCCGCGAACCCGGGACTGCCGAAGCGCTCGGTGGCGATGAGGCCAGCCACCGCCCCACAGGTGAAGAGCGTCGTCTGCCCGTAGTACCCGGGCTCCGCGTGCTCGATCGGGACCAGCCACCGCACGAGGCCGTTGGCACCCTCGGTCCCCACGGCGCCCCACGGGGCGCGCAGGGGCGTGAAGCCGTGTGCCGAAGCCGACTCGGGCACGGCAGCGCCCTCAGGAACCTCCCACTTCACGGCGGCATCGCCGCGCTCTGCCGCAGCGGTGATCACGCGCGTGAGGAGGCGATCGGCGGCGTCATCCGGGGCGTCCGGCGAGGTCCAGAGGTCGATGATCTTCGTCGCGGCCGTTGCGGGACGACCCGAGGTGAGGGCGGCAGCCAGGATGCCGGAACCGTGCCCGAGCGTGTGCACAGTCGGGCGGTACCCGGCGCGCTCGATGCGCCAGTGCGCGGCGCGCTCATCACCCAGAGCGTCAGCGAGGCCGGCATCCAGGACCGCGGCTACAGCGTCTGCGCCTTCCGCGAGCACCGGTTCGATCGATTGCACGTCAGTCTTCTCTCTCGCCGGCACTCACCGACGTGTTTTCGCGGTGCGCGGCAGCAACCAGCATCCGGGTGTATTCGTGGCGAGGCTCGGTGAGCACCTGTTCGCACGGTCCGCTCTCGATCACGCGGCCGTCCCAGAGCACAGTGACCGAGTCGGCGAGCAGTCGCACGACTGCCAGGTCGTGCGAGATGAACAGCAGCGAAATGCCGAGGTCGTCGCGGAGCGCCGTCAACAGCGTCAGGATCTGGGCTTGCACCGAGACATCGAGCGCTGAGACCGACTCGTCGCAAATGAGCAGCCTCGGCCTCGGCGCCAGGGCGCGCGCGATGGCGACGCGTTGCCGCTGGCCGCCCGACAGCTCGGCCGGTCGCTTGCCGGCGAAGTCGGTGGGAAGCCCGACGGTCTCGAGCAGCACGGCGACATCGGATGCCGGGCGGTGTGCGACCGCGAGCGCCTCTCGAAGGATCGACCCGATCGACATCATGGGGTTCAGCGACGAGTACGGGTCTTGGAACACGATCTGCATCTGCGCGGGTGTGCGCGAGCGGCGTCCTGGGGTTAGGTCTGTGCCGCCAAAGGAGATGACTCCGCCGTCTTCGCGCTCGAGCCCCGCGATGCAGCGAGCGAGCGTCGACTTGCCCGACCCGGACTCTCCGACCACGCCGACGATTTCGCCTTCGCCGATGCGCAGGTCGACACCATCCAGCACGGTGCGCTGCCCGAAGTGCTTCGTCACGCCCGTTGCCTGCACGAGGGTCGGGGTCTCCTCGACGGCAGGTGCCGGAGCTTCACGCGGCGGGGCGAGGACGGGGTCCGCGTCGATGAGCGCGCGAGTGTACGGATGCTTCGGAGCAGAGAGCACATCGCCGGTCGCGCCACGCTCGACGATGACGCCATGCTGCATGACCAGGACGTCGTCGGTACGTCCGCGCACGAGCCCAAGGTCGTGCGAGATCAGGATCACCGACAGGTCCCGACGCGACTGCACTGCGCGCAGCAGGTCGAGGATCTCGGCCTGGTTCGATGCGTCAAGCGCAGTGGTCGGCTCATCGGCGATGAGGAGCTTGGGGTCAGCGGCCAGCGCCGCCGCGATGGCGACCCGCTGCCGCATCCCGCCCGAGAGCTGATGCGGGAAGGCCCGCGCGACACGTTCGGGAAGCTTCACCTCAGCCAGCCGCGCGGCCACCTCGCGGGCGAGGTCGGATGCCGCGATCCGCCGATCGGATGCCGCCCGCAGCGTCCACGCGATCTGATCGCCGCACCGGTGGACGGGCGAGAGGCTCGTGAACGGGTCCTGTAGCAGAAGCGCGACGGTCGACCCGCGCACCGACGTCCACGCCGCCGGTGCGGCATCCAGGGCAAGCGTGCTGTCACCGACGACGGCCGTTCCCGCGGCGCGGAAGCCACGGGGCAGGAGGCCGATGAGACTCTTCGCGCTGAGGGTCTTGCCCGATCCGGACTCTCCGATGATGGCCAGGGTCCGGCCCGGAGCGATGGTCGCGTCGAACGGCTCGACCATGACGCCCTGTGGTCCACGCACGGTGAGCCCGTGAATCTGCACGCCGGTCATGCCTCTTCTCCTACCTGCGAGAGGCGCTGCCCGACCCAGTCACCGACGAGGTTCACGGCGCACGCGACGAGGATGATCAACGCCGCAGGCACGAGGACGGCCGCGGGATTGTCGAACATGATCGCCCGGTTGTCGGTGAGCTGCCGGCCCCAGTCGGCCGTCCCGGGCGGGACGCCGACGCCGAGGAACGACAGCGACGAGAACGCGACGATCGCGAAGGCGACGTTGAGCATCGCGTTCGTGATCACCAGGGTCGACACGTTCGGCAGGATGTGGCGGAACATCACGCGCCACCGTGAGAGTGAGAGCATCTGGGCCGCTTCGATGTAGGGCCGGGCCGACTGCTCGAGCACGCCGGCACGCACGATCCGGATGTCGGAGGGCGAGAACAGCGCGATCAGCAACACCACCGTGACCCAGTACCCGCCCCCGAACACACCGGCGACGACGATCGCGGCCAGCAGCACCGGAAGTGCCAGCAGCAGGTCGGTCCAGCGGCTGATGAAGAAGTCGAGCCAGCCGCGTTCGTAACCCGCGAGAGTGCCGAGCAGGATGCCCAGCAACATCGATCCGAGGGCGACACACACCGGTCCGACCAGGGCCGACGCGGTGCCCGCGACTGTCATGGCGAACACGTCGCGGCCGAGCTCGTCGGTGCCGAGGAGATGCCCGTCCTGACCCGGCGCCAGGAGCGCGGAGAGGATGTCTTGGCGCATCGCATCGGGGAACAGCAGCGGGCCGAGGACGGCCGCCAGCACGACGAGAGCAATGAGCCCCACCGACAGGAGGATGAGAATCGGCATCCGCCTGCGCCGACGGGTCGGCGATGTCATGAGTTCGATGGCCGCGGTCATGCGGGCACCCCCCGTTCGCGTACCCGCGGGTCGAGCAGGATGTAGGCGATGTCGGCCAGGAGCGCGATGACCGCGATGACGATCGCGACCAGGAGTGTGAGCGACTGTACGACGGCGATGTCCTTGAACAGCACGGAGTCCTGCAGCAGGGTGCCCAGGCCCGGCAGCGCGAAGGTTGTCTCGGCCAGCACCGTTCCGCCGACCAGGAAGGTCAGCACCAGGCTCGCGCCGGTCACGATCGGGATCGCCGCGTTGCGCAGCGCGATGCGCTGGACGCTGCGTTCCGACAGGCCGCGAGCGCGCGCCGAGGTGACGTAGTCGGCCTCGAGTTCGCGCAGCATCGCGGTGCGCGTCAGTTTCAGGATGATGGCACCGAGGCCCAGGGCGAGGGTTATCGCGGGGAGCACGAGGTGCCAGAGTGTGTCGAGCCCGCCCGAGCCTGCCCCGTAGACCGGGAAGACCGGAAGGTAGTAAGCGAAGACGTAGAGGAGCAGCAGACCGACGGCGAACGTGGGTGCGCTGAGTCCGACGACCGCGAGGGCGCTGGCTGTGCGGTCGGATGCCCCGCCTGCCCGCACGGCGCTGCGCACCCCAAGCGGGATGGCCACCACGAGGGCGATGACGAACGCTATCCCGCAGAGTGCCGCGGTGAGCCCCACGCGGGAAGAGATCGCGTCGGCAACCGACGTCTGCAACCGGATCGACTCGCCGAGGTCCCCGGTGACGAAACCCCCCAACCATCGCACATACTGCACGAGGAACGGGTCATCGAGGTGGTACTGGGCGCGGATGGCTGCCACCGCATCCGGCGAAGACGGCCGATTGCCGAGCAGGTTCTTCACGATGTCGCCCGGCGCCAAATACATCAGCGAGAAGACGATGAAGGAGAGAACCAGCAGCACGCCGAGCATGCCGAGCACGCGCACCGCGAGCATGCGGCCAAGCGGCCGTGATCGCGGGGCGCGTGCCCGGAGGGGTGAACCTGTTGTCACAGTGGTGGTTCCGTCGGTGTTACTGCGCCGCGCGGTAGAGCTGCGTCGGCCACGACGAGATGAACGCAAACGAGCTGTAGTCGTTCATCCCGAGGTCGTTGGCGAACGCGGTGGCGGACTGACCCCACCAGAGCGGGATGTTCACGGCATCCTCGGCCTGCAGCGTTTCAGCCTCGATGAGCAGGTCGATGCGGGCGCTGGGGTCGGATTCTGCGCCCACCTCCGACAGGAGCGACATGATCTCGGGATTGTCGTACGCGGCGGGGTTGCCGGCGCCCAGCAGGTAGCTGGGGATCTCGGCGGGGTCGCCGAGCGTCGAGAAGTACCACATCATGTTCAGGCCGTAGTCGCTGGAGGCATCCAGGCTCGCAAGCCACTCCTCGATCGGCACTTCGCGAACGTTCAGTGTGATGCCGATCTCGGCGAGGTTCTGCGACAGCGCCTGCGCCGCAGTGCCCAGCTGCGGGCCGGTGTTCGGGGTGAGGATCTCGGTCTCGAACCCGTCGGGGTAGCCCGACTCTGCGAGTGCCGCCTTGGCAGCATCCAGATCGAAGTCCCACTGCGGGATCTCGGCAAGCTTCTCGCGCGCGACATCCGGGGAGTACACGGCTGCGAGCGACTCGGGGGTCATGATCGCGGTGGCGGCTTCGCCGTGCCCCCGCAGCAGCTTGTCGACGTACGCATCGCGGTCGACGGCGTGCGCAATGGCCTCGCGCACCTTGGGGTCATCGAACGGGGCGACCGACGTATTGAAGTAGAGCCCCACATACGACAGGTCGTTGATGTAGTCGACCCGCATGGTGTCGAGGTTCTCCCACTGCGTGGACTGCGCGAGGGGAACGTTGAACGCCACGTCGATGTCGCCGGACTGGGCTGCGAGGAGCCTGGTCGACTCGTCGGGAATGAAGTTGACCGTGATGCTCTTGACCTTGGGCTCCTCACCCCACCACGTGTCGGTGCGCTCGAAGGTGACGTGGGAGTCGGGTGCGAACTCGGTGACCTTGTACGGGCCGGTTCCCATCAGGAGCGAGGATGCCGTGCCGACGTTTCCATCGTTGGCTTCCCAGAACGCCTTCGACGTGATGAAAGCGGCGCCACCGGTGCTCATGTTCTTCGCGAAAGCGGCATCCGGCTCGGCGAGGGTGACCGTCACCTCACTGTCTCCGGTCTTTTCGACCGACTCGACGTTGGTCATGTAATACGCAAGGCCCGGCGAGGTCGTTTCGTCGCGAGCCTCGTTGAGGCTGAAGACGACGTCATCGGCGGTGACCGGGGTGCCGTCTTGGAACGTCGCGTCATCACGGAGTTCGTAGACGTACGTCACGTCATCCGGCTGCGACCATGACTCAGCGAGCGCCGGCTGGATGGCGCCGTCGGCGTCGATCGCGACGAGACCTTCCTGCGCGATCGAGGCGATGTAGTAGTTCAGGATGCCGGACTCCTGCCCGACGTACAGGTTGGAGAGCGAGCCGGGCAGGGCGACCGTGATGCTGTCGATCTGCCTGGAGTCCCGCGGGGTGGTGGTCTTTCGGGCCCGCGGCGTCGTGACCGCGACGGGGTGAGCCATCGTGCGATGGTCAGTGAGAACGACCAAGAACTCACACAGAAAGACGACACCGCACGATGGC